>Ga0228536_1000172_pt1 | contig 165676 bp, 132 predicted proteins | sample SJ1Smetagenome_FD_168611 | JGI IMG/M metagenome (GOLD analysis project Ga0228536, IMG submission 168611) | Enriched culture of PCE-dechlorinating microbial communities from Ithaca, New York, USA - SJ1.S | ecosystem: Engineered > Modeled > Simulated communities (microbial... > Unclassified... | reverse complement strand
AGGTGCCGCTGACGGCCATATCGGCGGTGATGGACCGCTGATAAGCCTTGCCTTCGGCGGCCGGGGCCTTGGTGATGACCTCGCCGCTGAACATCGGCGCCGCCTTGGTCACATACGGCGTCAGAAAACGGCTCTGAATAACGCCGCGGGTCGGACAATCCGGTCCTTGCCAGGCTACAGCCAGGTGATCCTCGCCGGACGCTTCTTTTTGCAGGGCACGGATGTAATATCGCTGACCGGCGGTCAGGCTCCGGGCCGCGGATTTCTGCGTGGAATACTTGGTCCACTGACGTGAGCTGGTGGAGGCGGTGGAGTAGGCAATCCGCGAACTATTGGCCGGGTTGTCTGAGGTACTCAGCCACAATTCACAGGCATCATCAGCCGCAATCCAGAAGGTGTATGAGCCGCTGGTTTGCGGTGTCAGATACCCTTCCATGCGGATGCCGTAATTGTCCATCCAGTTCGTTGCAGATTCAAAGGTGTTTACAGTGTCATAGATATCCGGGCTGTTGGGATATTTGGATGCACTGGTCAGGTTGGAGATACTCGAACCGCTGATATCGGTATAGACTTGTCGTGTCAGTGAACCCGAGGTTGTGAAATTCCATACGGGGCCGGGGACTATAATGCCGTTATCCAGAATGGAGTCGACCCGCCAGTAATAAACGGTATGAGGATTCAGTGTTCCGGGATTGAACTGGCTGGATTGTCGATAACCGCAGAATTCCGGACTGGCCGGTGTTGCCGCGGCAAGGGCGGCAGCATCGGTTCCAAGATAGATTCCATACATCACCGCCGAGGTGGTTCCCTGCCAGCTTAGCAGGGGATATGTCGAAGCCAGGGGGGATTGGTCTTTGGGAGATGGGGCCATGGCCCAGGTGCCGTTCATCAGCGTTTGAATCTGCTGTTGAGTCAGTGCGGAATTGAAAATCTGGACTTCGTCCATAACGCCCTGATATAACTGGTCGGCGCTCCAGTTGCTTTTTCCGATATAGGAATTAATGCGAGCGATTTTCTTGAATACGCCCGTTGTGCCGGATTTAATCAGGGTGCCATTCTTGTAGAGTTTGGCATTGCCGGCAGAATCGAGCGTGGCGGCAAAATGCTGCCATTTATTCAGCTCAATGGCGCCGGTTGCCGTTATGCCTCCGCTGTCTGTCGTTCCATTATAGCATTTGAAAACCAGGTCATTACTGCTGGAACTGCGTGCCAGCAGGATATTGTCCGATCCGGAGCCGTTGCCAAAATCAATAAAGCGAGCCCAGGTCTTGACCGCGGTCGGATACACCCACATGCTGACACTGAAGCCCGTGCCGGGAGTGGAAGTGCCGTTGGTAATCTGAATATAATCATCGGTCCCGTCAAACGAAAGCGCCTTGCCGCGGACTCCCGCGACGGCATTTTTTTCAAATGTCATTCCGCCGTTTAATGTGCCGCTGCTGGACATGGCGCTGTGGTCGGATGCGATCGTACCCGCAAGATCGTCGAGCTTCCAGTATCCGATGGTTCCGAATTGTTCCTGAAACGTCAGGCCCGGCATCGATTGAATCCGCAGATCGTTAAGGCTGGTGGAATAAATGGTCAGTTCATCCATTCGGCCCTGGAACGGCTGGCCGAAAGCGGCGGCATTGCTTTTGCCGATGGTCAGTACTCCGGAAGAGGCCGGCGTGTAGGGGATTTCAGTGGCTTCGGCGACGGCCTGCCCGTTAATGAAAATAATGGCTTTACCGCCGGTGAATGTACAGCCGATATGCCGCCACAGGCCCTGGACTGCCGCAGGCTGACCGGCGGCTAAATCCGTTGATGCTCCAACAGAGCCGATGGTAAAGTGCAGCCGGCCCGTACTGTCCAGCCAGATGCGCCAGCCGGTTCCGCTCGAATCGGAGGGGAATTTATCCAGCAGCACCATGTCGCCCGGTGTATCACACCGCAGCCAGAATGCCACACCGATTGACGTAGATGAATCGGCTACACTGGAGACCTGGGCATAATCATCAATGCCGTCAAAGGTCAGGCAGCGATCCAGGTTGACCAGTCCGTCTTTCCATGTGTCCGAAGACCATGCGGGGCTGCCGAACAGGGTCAGTGTCTTACCGGCACCACTGCTGTCATTGCCGTTGCCGTCGAATTTCCAGTAACCTGCCGGGGTGCTGGCACCGACGATAAAACTCATTTGCCCGGATACCGCACTGATTTGCGTCAGGCTTAATCCGGATGCAATGCCGCTCCACCATCGACTGTTGGGGGAGGTGTAGTCATCAAACAGGTCTTTATAGCCGGCCCGAAACGAGTCGCCGCTGTCGCCGCTATTGCTGTTTTTTTCCAGATGAAACGCGCCATCGGCCTGTTCCAGAGAGACTTTATAATGTGACGCCGGAGTCATTTCCTGGTTATTGTTGCTGCCGTCTTCATCCACGTGCCAGATCAGAAGCCCTTCGGCCGGAAGGACTTCGTTTCGGCCGGTTTTCAGCCGGCTTTCAATCATGAAGAATTCTTTGGAATTGTTCGGATTGGTGTATTTCAAGCTGACATTGGTGTTGGCCGTATGCTGCCGCAGTGTGCCGGCCGGATCATTAGTGATGTCAATGACGGTTTCCCAACCGGTGGTGGAACGCAGATAACCGCACGGCGGAACCGGTTTCTTGTCGTTGGGCCGTCCGCACATTAAACAGAAATTGCCGACCCCGCTTGATTCTCCGCCGTAATCATATAAATCGGGATACCCGCATACCATGTGTCCGTTCTCATGGCAGAAAACATAAATGGACGGGCTGCTGCCGATATTGCTCATCTGGTAATCACCAAAGGTTACCCCTTCATCCGTGGTGTATCCCGACCACCAGCTTTTATGAGGCCAAAGTCCTTTGCTCCAGCCGCAGGAAGGATTGCCGGCATAGAAAATATTTAACGCTCGTACGCGATTTCCATTCAGGCTTAGAATACGGAAATCAAAACCCTTGGCATCAAGGTCTCGGACTGCTTCGTTAATGAGTTCACTGGATTTACCCCAACTGCTGCAATCCCCTTCGTAATAGGATTTCGGATTTTTGGCCCTGTAATACGCTGTGACATAATTGGTGTATTGGAGCTTGCCGTTGGACACATCGTAAAAATAATCATAGACCGAGCCTGCATTGCTGAACCCGGTGTAGCCGGGCTGATTGCAGTACTTTTCAATCTCAGCCTGTGAGATGGTCGCCGGCTGATCGGAAAAATCAATCAGAATGGTCAATCCAATGACCGTTCCGGTGACTGGGGCCGCAGAAATATCCCCGGCAGGGCTGATATCCTGCGAAGCCTGTACTGAAGTATCCCCCGTCAGGGCGGCATATTTCCTCGGATCAATCAGCTTCATATTGTCCAGGGCTTTTTGCCTGGCGGCCTCTTTGCGAAGACGCTTCTTTTTCTCAATAAAAGGCTTATTATTATCCAGTTTGCCTTGTTTTCCTTTGGCCTCCGCCGCCTTCCGTGCGGAGGCTTCAAATACGGGATGATATGGGTCCGTATTTACTTTATCGTCGTAAACCACACCTGTTCCCACAAATTCGCTGTCATCCTCGTTGGCTTGAGCATACTCAATCCAGCCGCTCTGAGGATTTCGAATCACGGTGTAGCCGTCAAGTGTTTCGACATATTGGTAATATTCGTCACCGTAAACTCTTACTTGAACAGTACTTCCATCAGGTTGGGCAAGCTCGTATAGCTCTCCCCCATGCGGTGCACAAAGTGCGATTGAAGCAAAAGTGACTGCAAAAATCCAACAACAAGTTATAATTCGATTCATTAATCCTCCGGCTGATTTTTTATGAACACAGACTCATTTGTGCTCTGTTTATCTTGTCCTGTGCAACCCCATTGAAGGTTTATAAACAACATGGAACATTACTTAATATACTCAATTCTGGTCTATTTTTTAGGCCCAAAATTGAAATTTTCTGAAAAGAAAACAAATATTATCGGGATTATTTGTATCCATTATGAATGCAATTCAGATGCATTTGTTTTCTTATACAAATAATAGTGGAGAGGGTATCATTAATTATGGAGTAGATGCCAAAATGCGTATTGTTCTTTTTTGCACAAATTCGGTTTTTCCGGACATTACAGGGCATTTACGGGTTGACACATCCCTGAGAGTGGGCTATATTTTGCAATCTTTATATTGCATTTAGAAGATATTCTGCACCCCGGCGGTCGGGGTCTATACCAGGAACGCCATAAAAAAATTAACAAATTTCAGATATAGGAGAAACAGAACATGGCAAAGGCGAAAGCTAAAGCTGCGGCCAAAAAAGCCTCCCCGGCCAAGGCCAAAAAGACAGTGTTTTTCTTCGGCAACGGCAAGGCCGAAGGGATGACTGTCGCCAAAACGGAAAGTGAACGGAAAATGATTCTTGGCGGCAAGGGCGCTGGTTTGGCAGATATGACTGCCGCCGGACTGCCGGTTCCTCCCGGATTCACCATTTCCATTCCCAACTGCGAAGAGTACTACAAAGTTGGCAGAAAGATTTCCAACGCATTGAAAGCTGAAGTGCGTGAAAACATGGCCAAGGTCGAAAAGGCTATGGGCAAGAAATTCGGCGATGTCAATGATCCGCTGCTGGTTTCGGTTCGTTCCGGCGCCGCCCGTTCGATGCCGGGTATGATGGAAACCATTCTGAATCTCGGTCTCAATGACCAGTCGGTTGAAGGTCTGGCCAAAAAGACCAATAATCCCCGTTTTGCATACGATGCATATCGCCGATTCATCCAGATGTACAGCACCACAGCCATGGGCTTGTCCAAAGAGCCGATGGAAGAAATGCTGCATCATGCCAAACAGAAGGCCGGCGTCAAGACCGACCCTGAATTAAGCGCAGAAGCCCTCAAGGGGCTGTGCAATGAATTCAAGAAATTCTATTCCGATAACATGAAAGGCCAGGCATTCCCGCAGGATCCGTATGAACAGCTCTGGGGTGCGATTGGTGCCGTGTTCGGAAGCTGGGAAGCCGACAAGGCCGTGACCTATCGCCGCGTGGAAAAAATCAGCGACCTCAAAGGTACCGCGGTCAACGTTCAGACCATGGTGTTCGGCAATATGGGCGATCACAGCGGTACCGGCGTATGCTTTACCCGTGACCCCAATAGCGGTGAAAACGTATTCTACGGCGATTGCCTGATTAATGCCCAGGGTGAAGACGTGGTGGCCGGCATCCGGACCCCGTTGAAGCTCGCCGAGCTTGGCAAACTGCTGCCCAAGGCCTACAAACAGCTCTGCCAGGTTCGCCTGCAGCTTGAAAAGCATTACAAGGATATGCAGGACCTGGAATTTACCGTTCAGGAAGAAAAGCTCTACATGCTCCAGTGCCGCACCGGCAAACGTACCGCGGCTGCCGTGTTCAAGATTGCTGCCGACATGGTCAAAGAAAAACTGCTGACCAAGGAAGAAGCTGTTGCACGCATTACCCCTGAAGACATCGAACGGTTGTTCTATCCGCAGCTCGATGCCAAGGCAGCCAAGACTGCGACCAAGATTGCAACCGGTATTAATGCCGTTCCGGGTGCTGCTTGCGGTAAAGTGGTCTTCACCGCCGCAGAAGCCGAAGAAATGGCCGAACTGGGTGAAAAGCTGATTCTGGTCCGAAAAGAAACCAGTCCCGAAGACGTTGGCGGCATGCATGCCGCGGCTGGGATTCTGACGGCCACCGGCGGCAAGACCAGCCATGCTGCAGTGGTTGCCCGCGGCTGGGGCAAGTGCTGCGTGGTCGGCTGCGAAGCCCTGAATATCGATTATACCACCAAATCCATGAAAGTCGGCGACAAGGTCATCAAGCAGGGCGACTTCATCACGATCGACGGCAACACCGGCGATGTCTATATGGGCAAGCTGCCGCTGCAGTTGCCTGAGCAGCCCGCCGCCTATCAGACCATCATGAAATATGCCGATGAAATCAGAACCCTGAAGGTTCGCACCAATGCCGACACTCCGGCGGATGCCACCAATGCCATCAAGATGGGTGCCGAAGGCATCGGTCTTTGCAGAACCGAGCACATGTTCTTTGAAACCGAAGAACGCCGGCTTGCCATGCAGGAAATGATCGTGGCCGAATCCGTCGAAGCCCGCAAGGCTGCCCTGGCCAAACTGCTGCCGTTCCAGCAGGGCGACTTCGAAGGCATCTTTACCGCGATGAACAACAAGCCCGTGACCATTCGTCTGATTGATCCACCGCTGCACGAATTCACCCCCAAGGATGAAGAAGGCTTCCGGAAGCTCAGCAATGTGACCGGTATTTCCATCGAGAAAATCAAGCATCGCTGCGAACAGCTTCATGAATCCAACCCGATGCTCGGCCACCGCGGCTGCCGTCTGTGCATCACCTATCCGGAAATCCTGGATATGCAGGTCACCGCGATTATCAAGGCCGCGATCAACTGCACCAAGAAAGGCATCAAGGTTCTGCCGGAAATCATGATCCCGCTGACTATTGACAAGAAAGAACTGGCCATCCAGGTTGCACAGACCAAAGCCTTGGCTGACAGCCTGATTAAAGAAGCAAAATCGAAAGTCAAATACATGGTCGGCACGATGATTGAAATTCCGCGTGCGGCCCTGCTGGCCAACGAAATTGCCGAAGTTGCCGAATTCTTCTCCTGCGGCACCAACGACCTGACTCAGATGACCCTGGGCCTGTCCCGCGACGACGCCGGTCGCTTCCTGCCGGTTTATGTTGCCAGCGAAAAAGACGGCGGCAAGGGCATCTTCAAGGCCGATCCGTTCCAGAGTCTGGATCAGAGCGGCGTTGGTATGCTGGTCAAGATGGCCATCGAAAAAGGCCGTTCAACCCGCCCCGACCTCAAGGTCGGTATCTGCGGCGAACACGGCGGTGAAGCAACCAGCGTGAAGTTCTGCCACAAAGTCGGCATGAACTACGTGTCCTGCTCACCGTTCCGCGTGCCGATTGCACGTCTTGCCGCCGCCCAGGCTGTGATTGCCGAAGGCTGCTGCAAAGGCAAGTGCAAAAGCAAAAAGAAATAAGCACTGACACCGCTGCTTATTCCATATAACAAAAGGCCTGTCGGCGACCCCGGCAGGCCTTTTGTTGTTGAATCTTGCTGATTCACTCGTCATAATATATCCAATGGGTATGATTACTCCGCGAGCAAAAGAAGCAAGTGGTTAAAGCTGCGGTACTTAGCCGCGACGAGCCGGAAAATTTCAAGCAGGATCAGTATGACTTGATATGATAAGAACTCAGGATACATCCAAAGAGTCATCACGCATGCAGCTCGCTGTTATCCGGCAGATAGGCTTGGCCGGCAGGGCTCAAATGACATTTCACCTTTGTGACACTCTTTGCCAAATCACCAAAGCAGGTATTCGCCATCGTCATCCGGACTATACTGAGCAGCAGGTCACGCAGGCTTATCTGCGTCTGATTCTGGATGAGAACCTTTATCAGCAGATTTTTCCGGAAAATGAGATTTCAGTATGATGGATCAATATTAACTTTCCGTGTATTGACATCCAAATACAACGGTCTTACAATTTTGCAGGAACAGAAGATACCAGTAATCAATTATGGAAAGGGTTTATGATGATCATTGTCAAAATCATCCTGGCTATTTTTCTTCCGCCGCTGGCGGCCGCGTTGCAGGTTGGAATCAGCACCCATTTCTGGATTAATCTGATCCTTACGTTCTTTGGTTATATTCCCGGCATGATCCATGCCCTCTGGCTGATCGTAACAAACAAAACGGCCTGAAGCTGCGGATAGACATCGCGCCTCATAGCATGGAAAAAGGGCCTGTCGTGAAGAGACAAGCCTTTTTATTTCCGGCATATCGGGTATAATGGACCGCCAACGGAGACCAGACGATGCAGGAAAAGATAAAACAAGGTCGTGATTTCCTGAAAGCGGAGTTGTGGGGCAGTGCTGATGCGATTGTCCCCGACCAGCAGCTCGGCAAGCCCTGTCCGCCGGTGGAAAAACCATTCGACCCGCAGGCAAAGCGAATACAACTTCCTTTGCCCAGGGAATTTACATCCAAAGCGACTGTTGCCGAGGTCATCGGTCAGCGCCGCAGCCGCCGCAAATTCAGCACCGCCCCGATGACGCTCGCTGAAGTTGCCTATCTCTGCTGGGCCGCACAGGGTGTCCAGAAAGTCTTTGGAAAGGGCGAAGCCCTGTTCCGCACAGTCCCCTCGGCCGGCGCCCGCCATGCCCTTGAGCTGTATCTGGCCGTCGGTCATGTGGACGGATTAGCCGCGGGTCTGTATCGGTATTTAGGCGTTGAGCATGAACTCTTGTTAGTCCGGCCGGATTCGAACATCATGTCCAGTGTTGCCGCGGCCTGCTGCGGACAGACCTGGATGAGCCGGGCGGCGGTCAACTTCATTTTTACCGCTATCCCGTACCGCATGGAATGGCGTTACAGTACCGCCGCGGGCAAGCTGATCGCCCTCGACGCCGGACACGCCTGCCAGAATCTGTGCATAGCTGCCGAATCCATCGATGCGGGTGCCTGTGCGGTTGCAGCTTATCTCCAGCAGCCGCTGGACGACCTGCTGGGCATTGATGGTCGGGAGGAATTCGCAATCTATCTGGCCTCGGTCGGAAAAAAGTAATGGCGTCAAAATCGAACATTGAAACTTGGATATAGCGAAATTCAGGAGAACCAATTATGCCAACGACCCATACCCCATGCAAAAACCACGACCGGCATCTGTGCAAACTGACCAGTGACGGCCTGCATAAATCCGACCCGAAAAAATACCACCAGCTTGTGCAGAATCCCGAATATGTTTGCAAAAGCTGCGGGCGGGTCGCGGCCAGCAAGGAAAGCCTCTGCACCCCGGTCAAACTCGGCACGTTTGAGGATTAGACTGTATTGAAAATCCTGGACAGGGTGTTCAGATTAGTCATTCCCGCAGAACTCGCCCTCGCGAAAGCGGGGGGCGGGAAACCAAAGCACTGGAGTTAAAGCTGGATACCCGCCTCCGCGGGTATGACAACTTGCTCAGGTTTTTTTGGAAAGTAATTCCGATTTTTTATGATTTCTGGATTCGGTGTATTTGAATAAGGAAGAACGTATGCATGCAGTCAAGGTGTTATGTCGTGCAGAAAAATGGGCATGGCCAGCCCTTTGCGGGGTGATTTGTATTGCTGCCCTGACCCTGGCTGGCGAAAGTGCCAGAACAGAATGGAAATTCGACTTCGGTTCAGGCCCGACCGCCGCCGGTTATGTGCAGGTTGTGCCGACGAATATCTATACTGCCCAGGCCGGCTATGGTTTTGAGGGCGATACGGTGGTCGTCTCCCCCGATTCGAGCGGCAAGGATGCTCTGACGGGCGATTACTGCACCGCCGATAAGCCGTTCCTGTTTTCGGTGGCGGTGCCGGAGGGCAATTATCGCGTCACGGTGACACTGGGTGCCGAGGATATTGCAACCGATACCACCATCAAGGCCGAATCGCGCCGCCTGATGATTGAAAAAGCCCAAACCAGGCCCGGCGAAGTCATTCGCCGAACCTTCACAGTTAATATCCGTAATCGTCAGATAGCCGGCGGCGAACAGGTGTGTATTAATGATCGAGAGAAGGAGGCCTTCCACTGGGATGACCGGTTAACGCTCGAATTCAATGGCAAGCGGCCCTGTGTCTGTGCCCTCGAAATGAAAAAAGTCGATGATGTGATTACGGTGTTTCTGGCCGGCGATTCGACCGTCACCGACCAGCCCAAAGAGCCCTGGGCCTCATGGGGCCAGATGCTGACGCGGTTTTTCAGGCCCGAGGTGGCTATTGCCAATCATGCCGAGTCCGGCCGCCGGCTCAATTCGTTCATGAGCGAAAAGCGACTCGATAAAATTCTCAGCCAGATCAAAAAGGGCGACTACCTGTTCATCCAGTTTGCCCACAACGACATGAAGCTGGGCACACCGGAGGAAGTCAAGTATCCGGATTCGCTCAAGCATTTCATCAATGCAGCCCGCAGCCGCGGCGCCAATCCGGTTCTGGTGACTTCCATGCACCGCAGGAGGTTTGATGAGCAGGGCAAGGTCGTGGATACGCTGGCTGGATTTCCCGAAGCCATGCGTCAGGTCGCCAAATCCGAAAACGTCCCGCTGATTGACCTCAACGCCATGAGCAAGACATTCTACGAAGCAATGGGGCCGGAAAATTCAGCAAAAGCCTTTCAGGATGGCACGCACCACAACAATTACGGCGCCTACGAACTGGCCAAGTGTGTCGTTGAGGGCATTAAAACCAATGTTCCCGAGTTGGCGAAATACCTGACCGACGATGTCGCCGCCTTTGACCCCGCCAAACCCGACCCGGTTGAGTCGATCAGTATTCCCGCCAGCCTTGCGACGGACACGGTCAAGCCGGAGGGAAGCTGAGTGGGATTTTCGGTTGACGATTGCGGATTGTCGATTGGAAAACAATTTGAACTGAATCAGCAATCGGCGATTAATCCAGAGCAGTCATTGTCCCTGAACAAAATCAAATTAAGGAGACGATACGATGATGATTGATTACGTAACGCTGATGCTGATCAATATGACCGCGGGCTTGGTCACGCTGGCCTTCTTTTTGTGGCAGGGGATTGACAGCCCCGACCGGGCAAAGTGGGCGCCGGCGTTTTCGATTCCCGGAGTTATTGCCGTTGTATGCGGTTTCGCGATGACCTTTACCTGGCCGCTGCCGGCCCCATACAGTATGCTCTTTGGCGAAATGTCGGTACTGCTGGGGGCATTATTTATTGCTGCGGCCTGGGCGCTGGCCAAAGGCTGGAGCCTGCTGCCGCTGGGAATCTATGCGTTCTTTGCCGGTTCTTCCGCCATCCTGCTGGGGGTTCGGCTGATAACCCTGTCACTGACCAAAAGCCCCGCCCTGTCCGGCACCGGCTTCATTCTGACCGGTCTTGCCGGCGTCTTTGCGGGTCTGGCGATCTGGCAGTACAAAGTCAAACTGCTCCGTGCCGCAGGGGCTGCCGTCTTATTGGCCGCCGCCGCCATCTGGGCGCTGACAGCCTATCTGGCCTATTGGTCCCACATGCTTGTCAAGCCCTGAACAGGCATAACAAAAAAGGCAATTGAATAAAAATGATTCCCGTCAGTAGGAAATCACATAGCGTCCTGCACCCTTGTGACCCAGTGTCAGCATCAGGAAGCCGTCTTTCATTGTGTGGTCAATCTTGCCCATATCGCTCTGCGTTCCGGCGGCCAGTGCCCGGACTTCGATTTTATCTGTCACAGCATTGGGGGCCAGTGCCTTAAGATTCAGTCGGACGCTGAACGCCTTATTCCGCAGATAGGGAAACACTGTCAGTACATTCTCGCTATTCTGAATTTTCACGGAGCCATCGGTTGCGACTGTCCCAAAGTCCACCCACGTGCCCGCCGGATTCATGTGAGCTTTAAAGTCCACCTGTGCCGTTTCTTCGCGTTTAAAATCCGCACTGCAATCGGCCACGGTAATGTTTTTGATCTTGCCACCCTCGCGATGCAATTGCAGCCGCCCCAGCACAATCCGCGTTCCATCTGCCGTCGGCCCCGACAGCGTCAGCCGCCCGCCTTTATTGAACAGGCCCGTCGTCAGGTCGTATGTATCAAATCCGTCCGTGGGCACCTGGATCTCGTAAGGCCCGTCCAGCACGGTTTCGCCTTGCTTCCATTGGCTGGTCGGCCTGGCCAGCCCGTGATCCTGCTGAAATTCGATATGTTCACCCTGTTGGCTCTGCGCGTTGATAAAATGCACAAAGCACGCATAATCCGCATCGACCGCCTCCTCCACCTGCCACGCATACAGCACACGAATCCTGCCGTTGCCCAGATACTCCATCTTTTCCAGCCGCGGCGTAATCGCTTTGGCCGCCCGCAGATATGGCATATGGAACGATGTTCTCGCATCGATAAACACATACTCCGGACACGACACATAATCAGCAAACTTGCCATCCCGCAGGACCATGCACGCCTCAGTATCCGGCCCCAGTGCCAGAAATCCCCACTGCGGCAAAACACGCCCTTCGACCGTCCACGGCGTTTCGTTCCAGTTGACCCACACCGTCAGCCCGCTGTCGTACTTGATTCGCTGCCGCCCGCGTTGCCCGACAGCCAGTGCCACCGATGCCGATACATACTTCCCGTCGATATCATAGCTGATCTCGGTCGCTTTGGCCGTTCCATACAATGCCTGCAGGGCGTGCATGATATGATGCTCCTTGGCCACCCACTGCACATTATCCGTCTGTGCATTGCCGATAAATCCGGCGTGTCCGTAGGCAATTTCCTGCGCGCGGTACTGGTCCACCTGCTTAACCGCCCCGGCGTCCCTGCCCCATCGCATCCCGTACGCCGCATCAAACCACCGCTCATAATACCCCATGCCGTGATTGACCATCTGCGGATGAATCTTGAGCAGATCAAAATCCAGGCACGGCTGATGTCCCTGCCCGCCGGCCACCTGAGCCTCGACGCCGTCGCACCGGCCCGCCCAGTAGAAATGATTGGCCCCCTCGCCGAACAGCGGCCCTTCGTGCGTATCCCGCATATACTGGAACAGCTCCGTATCGTACTTGACCTTGGCCAGTGCCATCGCCGCCATCGGCTGACCCGCCTCATGATCCAACTGATGCCACGGCGGCACACACGTATGCACATCCAGATATGCCGCGTTGGTCTTGAATCGTTTGTGAATCACCGGCGCGTTCTGTTTGGCAAACTCCAGCGCCATATTGCACTTGAGGCCGAAGCTCTGCACCTTGGTTCCTTCATTATACCACGCAGGCGAAGGCGTCCCATCCGCACGAAGCACCCGCGCCGAATCCCGATACGATGGTGCATCGGGGTACAGGTCGATATAGTTCTCATGCAGCGACCACGTATAGCCGCAGGCATTGGCTGCCTTGCCGAATTCGATCATCCCCTCGTCGCCGCCGAAATCCGGGTTGGCCGGCAGATGGTCGGGCAGCTTGACATCGTACCCATACCGCTGCCAGACATGCGAGATAATCGCCAGATGATCCACGCCGTTGTCCTTGAGCGTCCGCAAAAGGTCCGCATCGCCCTGGTAGGTCCCCTTGTGATGCCCCCAGATATCCAGCATCACCAGCGACCCAAGCTGCCGCAGATACGGTGACGCCGGATGCGGGATATTCGGCAGCACCTCGCCCACATGCGGCGATACGGCCACATACCCGCTTTCGACCAGCGTATTATAGGTACCGTCGGTCTTCGGCTCATAGCGGGCCTCGCCTTCCGGACAGGCCGACGCATGAGACACCGTCCAGTCCAGATACCGGAAGACATACACCTGATTGGCCGGCAGATACGTCACCAGTCCGCCCGTCGGATTGGCCGAAAGATACGGAATCCCAAACAGTTTCCGCAGCGGCGCCCCGCAGACCTGCCCCAGTGACAATCCCGCCAGCACCGGCTGGTCGCACTTCGACTCGACGGTCAGCGCCTTGCCGATGATGCCGAAGCGCCATTGCACCTGAAACGAGATATTTTCTATCGCATAAGCCCAGACCATCTCCAGCGTCCGTCCATCGTCGATCAGTTTGATGCTTTCGGCCTTGCCCCCGCTGGCCGGGAGTACTTTCTTGCCCGCAATCACGCTGACCCCGCCCGACCCCGCTGGCTGAAAGGGCGGCTGGTCGTCCATCTGCACAGTAAAATCATCCAGCGTTCCCGTCTGCGGTACAAAGTGATATACAATCCTGGCATCCTTGCCTTCGTAGATAAAATCATACCCCGCCGCCGTCTTGCGGATGGCATTGGTCGCGGGCAGCAGGTTTGACGGCGTCACACCCTGTCCCGGCCGGTTGGCCAGCGCCAGAAGGCTTGCCCCCTCCGTCGCCCGGTAGGCCTGCGTAGTCGTCAGCCGCTTGACTGTATCCAACCGGGCCTCCCCGGCAGCTCCGGCCGTAATTTTCGCATCGCCAAAGTAGGAAAAATCAAAGGCAGAATTGTTTTTCGGCCCCGGCTCCACCTGCAGCCGAACCGTGATGGCTTTGCCCGCATATTCGGACAGGTCAAAGCGGAAATCCTCCCACTTCCCCTCGGTATGATGTTTTCGCATCAGCTCTTTTTCGCCAGCCCCGGCCAGCAGGGTGCAACTGAACGTCACGCCGTCGCTTTTATCCGGCACCGCGATATCCGGCCGCATCGCAATCGCAAACGACAGCGTTACCGGCTTGACCTCCGGCAGCCGCAGCCGGTAATCGATCCAGGTCTTTCCCGACGGCACCCGCCACGGCGAATGAATCAGGATGCCCTCCCGCCCCAGCACACGTTCCCCCGGCCGATACATAATCCCGCTGACCTCATCGGTCCCCACCCACGACACAGGCATCCCGACCGCCTCTTTGCCGTAGGATTGATAGCTGATCTGATAGACCCCCACATCCGACAGCAGCGTCTCGCCCGCAGGCAGCACCACCGGCCCGCCCGTTGCCAAAACCCCCGCCGCGCAAATCGCCACCCACCCCAACACCACCCATCCCGCTATCACTTTGTTCATCGTCTTATCTCCACACAGATTCAGATATCCCGGTAAAACCTTCTATTTCTCTTTCGTCTCGCATTTGCAGGCAGGCGTTACCCCAATCTTCCTCGCGGCATAACGGTGGTTGTTGACCACCCCGGAGGGGTTAGTTAACATAGTCGGCGGTGGAAACCGCCGGAATCGGGTATCTTTCCTGTTTAAGCCCCAGCGGGGCGATATATTATGTTAAGACGCAACCGGTTGATAAGACGTTACTTAATTCTCTATCTCGCTGCTTTTGTCATACCCGCGCAGGCGGGTATCCAGATTTCTACGAACTATGAACTACGAACTTTTCCAATTTGTTTCGTATTTCGTGCTTCGGATTTAGAATTTTCTCCTTCTTGTATCCATGTCTTCTTGATTTAGCCCCCGTGTCTGGCCTGATTCTTGTACGAGCGACCCGCGGTCACCGCCGTTTGTCCATCTTCCCAGCCGGCTTTGTCTCAATGGAAAATTGAAATTTGAAAATGGAAAATCTCACTCCTCAATCGACAATCCCAAAATCATCAATCTGCAATTCCAACCCTGTGGCTGCCCTGTGTTTATTCCGGCCTGAAAGGCCACCCTAATCCAGCCCAGAGCAGCACCCTGCGTGCGATTATGCTTATATTTAAAAATGGATAGTTTTGTTCCGGATCAGAATAAATCGACCGGCGACTCTTGACTTATGCCGCTCAAACCGTGATAATCTTGTCGAACTAAAACTTCGATCAAGGAGACCACTGCGTGAATCCAAATGAAAATGCCCAATATGACGTTACGATTCTTCGTCCGGCCATCCGAAAAGAAGATGTTGCCCTGCGTGGTCGTCAATTATCACCGGATGAACGTGCCCGTGTCAAAAAGGCCCTTCGAACGCTGCACAGTCTCGAAATCATGGCAACCAATGTCTATCGATTTCAAATCACCGGCAAACGCGATGAAATGGATGAAGAAATGATTCGTGCCATGTGCAACGAACAGACCCATATTTCCGATTTTCTGCTCCGGCTTTATGAGTACGGCCTCAGTCCCAGCCCGTTTCGCTGGGCCTGGTGGATTGTCGGGTTTGTTTTCGGCTTTGGCTCACGCATGCTGGGACAAAAAGCGATGCTCAAGATGGGGATTTGGCTGGAAAGCAAGGCGGTTCACCACTACGGCGAATTGCTGAATGCGGCCCCGTGGGATGAGGCCACGCGGATGACACTCGAAAAAGACCAGGCCGATGAGGTTGGCCATATCAATACATGGAAAAAGTACCTGGCGCAGATCGGTGCCTGATCCGGGAGGAGTTTGTATGGATTTTAAAACAGTCAAAGAGGTCCTCGAATTTGCGATTCGCAAGGAAGACGCCTCGGCCCAGTTTTATCATGACCTGGCGGCGTTGATGAAGGATTCCACCACACGAATTATCTTTGAGGTGCTGGAGCGGAATGAAATGCAGCACAAGTCCAGTCTTGAATTCGAGCTTATCAAGCAGGGTCAGGTGGTCAACGAAGAAGGGTACAAAGTTACCGATGAACCGACCGGTTATATTGAAGTCGATGAACAGGCCCAGTCCATGACGTATGTCGATGCATTGCAGCTTGCCATTCGCAAAGAACAGGCGGCATTTAAGCTTTTCGCTGAACTGATGGTTCAGGCCAAAGATCCGCAACTGCGAAAGATGTTTTTTGAGCTGGCCCAGGAAGAGATGCGCCATGTGCTGCAGTTTGAAAATGAGTACAACAGCATCCTCCCTAAAAAATAACAGGATAAACCCGGCCTGAATCCCCGGCGGGTGTGATTAATCCGCGGCGGCCACGCGCCGCTTTTATGCCGCGTATATGGTTTGAGTCACATCGTTTACACCACAAAATCGAGTCAAAATCTCCAATAAGGATATTGCAAATCTCCCGGTTGCATCCATATCGTCAAACCAGTCACTATATTTACAACAATGATGAGTATTGTGACGGATTTGAGAACACCACCGTCCCGCAAACCACTCGATTGTCAAACCGCATCGATTGCAGATTCCTGCGGACCCCGCAACTAAGCGGAATTGATATTTTCGGCAGGCTGGAATGGCGGAAGAATTTTCAAGAAATTCAAATTTTTGATGGGAGATATTTGGGCTTGAGTTGAATTATACAATAGGGAATATAAATTGTTTCTCGAATAAGACATTGAAAATGCGGGTATGCGGCAAGGAGAAGAATTATGAAAAACAAGAGGGCTTTTACGTTAATTGAACTCCTGGTTGTAATCGCGATTATTGCGATGCTGCTGGCCATCGTTATGCCCGCATTAAAAAAGGCCAAAGAGGCCGGCAAGCGTGTCATCTGTCAATCCAACGTCAGGCAATTAACCCAGGCATGGAAAACCTACGCCGAAGAAAATAAGGGCATCCTTGCCCCGGCGATGACCTCTGCCATTACTGCCGGGGAACCTTTCGGCTGGGGACAAAATTCTCCGACGTGGGTGGGCTTGACAAATGATGTAGATAACCGTCGTGCCCTTGAAGCGGCAATTACATTAGGTACTTTCTATCCCTATGTCAATATCTTGAAAGCCTACCGCTGCACCAATCACGAGAGTGCAAATACAGGTGTTGCCGACACGACACAGGTCAAACGGATTCGTTCCTATTCGATTGTCGATTCTATGAATGGCTATGATTTTATTAAATATAGTGGATTCCAATATGGCCGTCCTGTCAAGCAATTGACCGAATTAAGGAATAGTTCCGCCCAGATTGCATTCATCGATGAAGGCCGAGAGACCGCTCAGGGGTGGAGTATTCATCCGGATCCCACGGCTTATAAATTCTGGGATGTTCCGGGTTCACAGCATAACGATGGGACTGTATTATCCTTTGCCGATGGTCATGCAGAGTATTGGCGATGGGTAGATGCAAGAACTCTGGCGTTTGTGGAACGGGCCAAAAGGCTTACAAACTACGGAGAGGCATACAATTTAACTGAGGCCTCCAATCAGAGCACCAATCCCGATTATCAAAGACTGTATCGCGGAATCTGGGGTACTGGGCGAAAATAAAAATTCGTCCGGAAAACCCGAAGTGTACATACAGTCTCTTGGCCCGCCTCTGCAAAGACAGAATCCAGTGTCAGATTCTTTGCCTTTGCTGACGTGGGCTGTGTTGTTTAGTGGCAGTCGAAAACAGACCCTTATTGTTATTCTTTTCAACAAAAATAAAGAGGGGGGGGCACCAGGCAAACTTTGTCCAAATCACATCAGCAGTGTAAATTTTGACGAAATTAAATTTTTTGAGGGTGATTTTTTCATCCAAAATGGATTAAATAATAGGTAAGAGGGATGGCATGTAAGAAGATAATATAGATGCATAAATGCGTCAAGGAGAAAGACATGAAAAACCAAAGGGCTTTTACGTTAATTGAGTTGCTGGTGGTCATTGCGATTATTGCGCTGTTACTGGCAATTATTGTTCCGGCCTTAAAGGTTGCCAAAGAAATCGCCGCCGGGTCGGTCTGCATGGCCAATGAGGCTCAGTTGGGCAAATGCTGGCTTTTGTATGCCGAAGATAATAAAGGATTGATTGTTGACGGTGATACATCGGATCAGTTTGATGGACGCTCGACCTATACACGAACAGAAGGTACGGTGACTGTGCGAAATTGGGTTGGCAGACCGATGGGGCCGAACAATCAGGATATTAACGATACACTGAATGATAAAATTCGCGGTTTTCAGGTTGGAGCCCTCTGGCCGTATGTGACTGATCCCAAAGCCTATCATTGCCCCATTGATAATCGGCACACCAAACGTGCAGTGTACCCCTACAATAGCACGACGGCCAATCCTCCCGGATTGTGGATAGGAGGCTATCGAACGTATTCGATTGGCAAGCCATTGTCCAAGCGGCCAACCGACAGTGGCGATTCAACCGGCGAGATGAGGGTGGAAATTGTCCGCAATTCCCAATTTGTCAATCCCAGCGACAAAATTATTTTTCTGGAAGAAACCGATGGGTATGGATGGAATCATCGCACCTGGAATATGAATCTCAAAACCCCCAATTGGGTGGATCCATTTGCCATTCTGCATAATGACAGCAGTACCTTTGTATATGCCGATGGTCATGCCGATAAACATAAATGGGTGAACAAGCAAACTAAAGAGATGGCCAAGGCCCAGCAGAAAGGCTGGTCGGCGGTGGACCCCGGAACTGGCTCCACTGAAGACTGGATATGGTTCAAGCGATCATATATTCCCGGAAGAATACCCAGTACCTGGAACTAATATCAATTTGAACAGCGAGGACACATGGAACAGTGTAATACGCGCAGAGAGTTTTTGAAGGCAGCCGGCGTTTGCGCCGCGGCCGGAACGTTTTTATTCACCGGATGCCAGTCACCGTCGAAAACAGGCCTCTCGGCGGCCCCGATGACCGCTTACGGCAGTACCCCCAAAGACCTGATTCGGATTGGTTTTGTCGGCACGGGTAATCAAGGTACAAGCCATATCCATAATCTGGTGAAAGTGGAAGGGTGCCAGATTGTCGCCGTCTGCGACATTCGTCCGGAAGTGGCCAAACGAGCAGCCGGGATTGTCACTAAAGCCGGTTTCCCCGAACCCAAACTCTACACGGCCGGCGACCTGGATTTTGTGAAAATGTGCGAAACCGAGGATTTGGACCTGGTTTATAACGCTGCTCCCTGGCACTGGCACACTCCGATTTGTCTTGCGGCCATGAAAAACGGCAAGCACGCCGCGTCTGAAGTCAATATCGCCTTGTCGGTGGAGGATTGCTGGCGACTGGTTGAAACCAGTGAAAAGACCCGTAAGCACTGCGTGATGATGGAAAACTGCTGCTATGATTCCATGGAAATGCAGACGATGAATATGATTCGGCAGGGGCTGTTCGGCACGATTCTGCATGGCCGTTGCGGCTATCTGCATGACCTGCGGGATTTGAAGCTGTCTCCGACATTCTATCAGGGCCAGTGGCGGCTCCATGAATCCATCAAGCGTAACGGCAATCTGTATCCCACCCATGGCATCGGGCCGATGGCCTGGTGCATGGACATCCATCGGGGCGATGCCTTCGATACGCTGGTATCCATGAGCACTGCCTCGCTGGGCTTAAATGAATATGCCAAAGCGCATTATCCTGACAGTCCCTGGGTGAATCAGAAGTTTGCCCTTGGTGATGTCAATGTCTGCATGATTAAAACCAAACTCGGCAAGACGATTCTTTGCTCTCATGATACCAATTTACCCCGGCCTTATAGTCGGGACTTTCTTGTGCAGGGCACCAAAGGGCTGGTCCAGAAGTATCCATCCGAGCTGGTTTATATTGAAGGCAAAAGTAAGCCGCATGAATGGCAGGACCTTGCGGACTATTCGAAAGACTATGAGCACCCTGTCTGGAAGCAACTGCGTGAAAAATCCGCCGGTGCCGGCCATGGCGGTATGGATTTCATCGAAGACTGGCGCCTGATTCAGGCCCTGCGCAAGGGATTGACGCCGGATATCGATGTCTATGATTCCGTGGCCTGGAGTGTGATTATTCCCCTGAGTGAACAGTCTGTTGCCGCCGGCGGCAAACCGGTCAAATTTCCGGACTTCACCCGCGGCCTGTGGAAACAGCAGCGTCCGCTGCAGGTGGATACGCACCCGGAACTGTAAGCAGCACAAGTTCCAATTATGCGGTCATCAATTCGTTCAACTGCGCCAGCGCGCTCCGCTGAATCTGGCGGACGCGCTCTCGCGTCAGGTTGAGTTTCTCACCGATTTGCTTGAGTGTCAGGGGTTCTTCGCCGTTAAGCCCGAACCGCAGACGCAGGACTTCGGCTTCGCGAGGGTCGATCTGGTCCAGCAATTCGACCGCCCGGCTCAGTTCTTCATCCGAACCGAGATCGTCTTCGGGCATCTGGATTTTATCGTCTTCGATGGCATCATCCAGCCCGGCGTTGTCCTCTGAGGAGTCATGCTGGAAGCCCTGGTCAACCACGGTCACGATATCGCGTATGGCCCGTGCCTTGCGAACCGGGACTTTCATCGCGGATGCCATTTCTTCGAGGCTGACAGTACGTCCGAGCTTGGATTCCAGTTCCGCGTGCGTGTTGCGCCACTGGTTAATCAGTTCGACCATGTAGGTCGGGATATGAATCGGCTGGGAATTATTGAGAATGGCTCGTTTGATGGCCTGCTTGATCCACCATGCCGAGTAGGTGCTGAATCGTACGCCATGTTCGGGATCAAAGGTATCCACGGCACGCAGAAGGCCGAGGTTGCCTTCTTCAATGAGATCACCGAGGGTCAGTCCTCGTCCGGAGAACTTCTTGGCGATATTGACGACCAGCCGCAGGTTGCTGCGAACCAGGCGGTCGCGGGCTTCCGGGTCATTGTGGTCCAGAACCGCCGCCGCAAGTGTTTTCTCTTCGTTCCAGTTTAACAGGGGTGCTTCGTCGATTTCTTTGAGATACTCTTTAATCGTTACATCGAAAGCCATGTATCACCTACCTTCGCAATACTGCCGAAAAAGGTCATCCCTGTTCTTTCTCGACTTTCGTTTAGTTATACTGATCTCACTTGTCAATTTCAAGCTTTGTTGCGATATAATAAAAATAGCCCATAGCCATCGCAGCAAAACCATACCCTCTGGGTATATAAAAAATAAGACCACAGGGTTAAGGGCATACTTTCCCTTTGTCCCTGTGGTCTTTATCGGCCAAAATCAACCGGCAGCTTAACCGCGGTCCGGAAAAATACTGATTAAGGTCGTAAGCCTTTGCTATTCAAGGAGTTTTAGCTGGGCATCAGCGGGCCGTCCAAACCACCACGACGCTGCGGCCCCTGATTTTCGGACGTTTCGGGGGCAGAACCATGGCTCTGATCTTCGGTTGCCCACTGGACGCGACGCAGACTCAGGCCGATTTTGCGGCTGTCGGTATCGACCCGCAGAATCTTGACCTCGACATCGTCGCCAATCTTGACGATATCCTGCGGCGACTCGACTTTCTGGTCGGACAGCTCGGAAATATGCAGCAGGCCTTCCAGTTCGTTTTCCAGTTCGACAAACACGCCGAAGTTGGTCAGTTTGGTAATCTTGCCGCGAACGATCTGACCGGGGATGTACTTTTCCGGAATCGCGCGGAACCACGGATCTTCGGTTAACTGCTTGATACCCAGGGAGATGCGGTGCTTGTCTTCATCGACTTCCAGCACGACGCAGCGGATTTCCTGACCCTTTTGCAGGCATTCGCCGGGGTGATTGTACTTCTTGGTCCAGCTCAGGTCGGAGATGTGAATCAGGCCGTCGATACCAGGTTCGATTTCCACGAAGGCGCCATAGTTGGTCAGGCTGGTCACTTTGGCGGTCACCATCGTGCCGACCGGATACTTCTGGCCGGCAATCGTCCACGGATTGGCTTCAAGCTGCTTGATACCCAGCGAGATTTCCTGCTTTTCCTTGTTGACATCCAGCACAACCACATCGATTTCCTGGCCGACCTGCAGAATGTCCGACGGATGGGCAACGCGCTTGGTCCAGCTCATTTCGCTGATATGGACAAGGCCTTCGATGCCTTCGTCCAGGCGAATGAACGCGCCGTAGTTCATGATGTTGACCACGGTGCCCTTCACGCGGCTGCCGACCGGGAAACGGGTTTCGACATTGGCCCACGGGCTGGGCTGTTTCTGCTTGAGACCCAGCGAAATCTTTTCGGTGGTACGATCCACGCCAATGACCATGCATTCGATTTCCTGGTCCAGTTGAACCACTTCGGACGGATGCGCCACGCGGCCCCAACTGAGGTCGGAGATATGCAGCAGGCCGTCCAGGCCGCCCAGGTCCACGAATACGCCGAAATCGGCGACGTTCTTGACGATACCTTTGCGAAGCTGACCGACTTCGATTTCACGCAGCAGTTTTTCCTTGCTGGCCTGACGGTCTTCTTCGATGAGTTTGCGGCGCGAAACCACGATGTTGTGATTTTCGGTGTCGATCTTGAGAATCTTGCACTCGATTTCGGTGCCGATGAAGCGGCTGATGTCGCCGGGCTTGCGGATGTCCACCTGCGAGGCGGGCAAAAACACCGGCACGCCGATATCGACCAGAAGACCGCCCTTGATGCGGCGGCTGACGATACCTTTGACCACATCGCCTTCCTGCTTGGTGGTGGTGATGTGTTCCCAGCCGCGAATGCGGTCGGCTTTGCGTTTGGACAGGACCAGTCCGTTTTCGGCATCGACTTCTTCCAGAAGCACTTCGATTTCCTTGCCGGAAACGATTTCGTCGGGGCTGTCGAATTCGGATGTTTCGATCAGGCCTTCACTCTTGAGTCCCAGTTCGATGACCACATCATTGCCGGCCATGCCGACAATCTTACCCTTGACAATCGTGCCGGGCACAAGGGCCTCGACCTTTTTATCAAGCGCTTTTTCGAGCATCTGCTGATGCTCAGAGGTGTACAATTCCCCTAATTGCTGCTCAAGCTGATCGTCGGTGATGCCAAGTTTCGAAATTAAATTTCTATCTACCATAAAAATCTCCTGTGAGTTGTTTTGAGGCCTCGCTGGCGCCCCACATATACGCCGGCGAACCTATAACCTTGTTAAGGTTAAATCGCATCGGCAACGCTGCCGACACATTTACGAATGCCAATTAACTTTGGTACGCTTCGAGCTTTTCCACAAACTCTCGAATGACCTCGTCCGGGGTGGATGCGCCTGCTGTCACGCCGGCCACCCGTTTGCCGGAAAGCGTATTTATATCAAGTTCTTCCCAATTTTGCAAATGGTAGGTTTGCGGATTATGTTTTTTACATAACTCCGCCAGTTTGCGGGTGTTGGCACTGTGCAGGCCGCCGAGGACAAACATAATATCGACTTGGCGACAGAGTTTAACCGCAGCTTCCTGGCGGTCTTTGGTTTCCCGACACAGCGTGTTGATTATTTTGATCTCCGAAAAGGGCAATTTGCCGATGTAGCCAATCATGGTGGCGAAATAATCCGGGCTTTGGGTGGTCTGACAAATCACGCCTAACTTCTTATGGTTCCTTATCTTATCGAGATCTGACTCGTCTCCGATAACCTCAACACCCTCTGCCGAGCCGACGACCGCCTTGACTTCCGGGTGGTCTTTGTCGCCGATGATAACCACCTGATATCCTTCTTCATGAAGCTGGCGGGCGATTTTCTGGACGCGCTTGACCAGCACACAGGTTGCATCCACGATGTTAAGCCCTTTATTGTGAAGGGTTTCCAGTTCCTGTTGCGTGGCTCCATGCGAGCGAATCAGGGCCGTTCCCTCCGGGATAGACTCCACCGATTCCACGGTACTCAGCCCAGCCTGAGAGAGCTGCCGGACCACATCTTCATTATGAATAATCGGACCCAGACTATAGACTTTTTGTTGTTCCGCCAGGGTCTTTTTTGCTAAATTGATCGCGTTGCGAACACCCGGACAGAAGCCGCATTTTTCTGCTACTAATACTTTCATGAACCGTTCCTGTAAATCATGGAATCGGGACTATACCATAAAGTACGGCACAGCTCAATGAAATGCTCACAGAAACAAAGGTGTATGTGTATCCGAAATGTCCTGTAAATGAGTGCCGATGGTCAGGATTGCTTCACACTCGCTGAGACTTATTCCGTCAATATCTTGATGAGGGCGTCGGCATCGGCATATTCTGCAACAAGTTGGTGCAGGCGGGCAATCTTGGCGGTGTCATAGGTTTGTATTTTAAATCCAAGGTCTTTCATTCGAGCGCTGACGGTAAAAGTGTCCTCGGCACTGGTCAGGACAGGGATGTTGCTGGATTTAAGCAGCGGCTCAATCGTCGGATGCGGCTCAAAGCCTCCGGTCAAAATCAGTCCTCCGCCCAGCGTCGTCTGGCGGGATAACACCAGAATCGATACGAGAATATTGTCAATCCGATCGCCGGGCATAATGACCAGCGTATTATCCCGAATGTGGCGAACGACATTCTGCGGTTCCATCGCCGCCACAACCGTATGCTCCACCGGATTGGACAGCGCATCCTGTCCGCACAGGACATTGTATTTGAATTCCTCGGCCAGTTGCCCGACAGTGTAAGTTGACAGGATATGCTCGTAGGGAATCGCCCCCAGCAGCTTGGTGCCGAACAGTTTCAGCCCCCGACTGACGACATCTTTGACCATGTCGTATTTTTCCGGCAGCACCTTATTCAAAATGACGCCAAGCACTTCCACATTATGTTCCCTGAACAGCGACAGGCTCAGGGCAATTTCGTCAATGGGCTTGCCGATTCCGCCGGCGGTGACCACCACGACCTTGGCATTGAGCAATTGAGCAACGCGGGCATTGGACAGCCCGAAACAACTGCCAACCCCGGCGTGACCGGTGCCTTCAAACAGCACGATTTTATGGGACTTGAATAATTCGTCGCGGCTGTGCAGGATTTCTTTCTCCAGCGGCCCCGCGTTGGGGTTGTTAATGAATTTTCGGGTAAAATCCCGTTCAATCGCAATTGGGCTCATCAGGCAGGGCTCATCCTGCATATTGAACACCTGGTGCATCAGGACGCTGTCCTTGTCGATGTTCTTATCCTGATAGCGGACATAATGCTGGCCGACGGGCTTGCAGTAACCCGGATCGAATCCCCGGTCATGCAGAAGCTGCATCAGGCCAAGAGTAACAGACGTTTTCCCGCAATCCTGCAAAGTGGCAGCGATATAGATTGGTTTCATAGTCGTATTCCATCACAACGGGTTTCTTGTGTTTAACATCAAAACAGGTATCAATTGGACACTGTTTTGATTTCGTTCAATATATCGTCCAGATACCGCGACACATTTTGCTGAATTATATCCGATAGATTGCCGTCAAATGCAATAATTTCCGGTTCGATACCGAAAATAACGACTTCCGCCGGCGCGTTTCCAAATCGCTCGGCCAGTTCAAACACCTTCAGGATGTCCATTTCATGCAGTGAAAAATGTTCCAGTGCCTTGATGGTACGAACCTCGTCGGGCCTGAATCGGCGAATCGTTCCGGCAGGGGTCCCCATCCTGGCACAATCGATGAGAATGACTTTTCGACGTTTTTCAATCTTATAAAGCAGACTCAGGCCGCCCACGCCGCCGTCGTAAAATTCTACATCATCGCATCCGGATATTTCCTGATTATGTGATAAAAGTGCAAGTTTTTGTACCAGCAGCACGCCAATACCCTCATCGGCCATCAGGGGATTGCCAAGTCCTGCGACAAGGATTGATTTAGGATTGTCCATAAAGTTGTAAGTAATTTAAATAAAATCAGTTATAAATATTTCCATGAGAACGTCAGCCGGTCGATTAAGACTGTTTTTACTGCTGAAACCATACCCCAAACAGGTTCTTTCGGCAAGAAAAAAAAGCATTTCAGGTCGATTATTGTGTGTAATATGTGAAAAATGCTAAGAATAAACGCTTGACATGGCACAACAAAATCGATATTTTGAACATCAGCTTGTGAAAGTGAGCACAAACACAAAGATAAAAAGGCGGCTCCGGATGTTGAAATTTCGCAAAATACCGGCAGAAACGATTCGACGAATGCCTCGATATCTGCGGGCATTTTCGCTGTTGGGACAGGAAGGTCAGGCCTATATCTCAAGCCAGGCCCTGGCCGGCCAGCTTCACCTCAATCCGCCTCAAATTCGCAAAGATTTATCGTATTTCGGAGATTTCGGCACCCGCGGTGTCGGCTATCCGGTCTCGGATACCGCCCAGCGGATTCGTGAGATTCTCAAGCTGGACGTGGCCCAGAAAGCGGCCCTGATTGGGGCAGGGCGGCTGGGGACGGCTATCGCTTCCTACCCGGGGTTTGCCATGTTTGGTTTTGATATTGCCGCCATCTTCGATAATTCCCCCGCCAAAATCGGCAAAAAGCTGGCGGGTCTGATCGTTCAGGACATTCGGGACATTTCCAGCATTGCCGAAAAAGAAATCCGTCTTGCCATCCTAGCTGTTCCCTCCGAGTCCGCCCAGGCCTGTGCGACGCTGCTGGTGGATTCCGGCGTCCGGGGCATTTTGAATTTATCGCCGAGCTGGCTGAAAGTCCCCAAGCGCGTCAAAGTCGTCAGTATCGATCTGGCCATGGAGCTGGGAACGCTGTTGTATTATCTGTAATCCGAGTTATTCGCCGAAAGCGGCAAAAATAATCGTGATAAACGCAAAAACGACGGTTTAACAGGAAATCAAGTAAGGACTGGCTTATGAGTGTGAGCAAACTGAGTAAAGAACAATTCGGGCAGTTTGTAGATGCGATGCTGGCGGCCGGCAGGAAAGTGGTCGGCGTTGTGGCCAAAGACGACCGGTTTCAGTTTGATGAGCTTAAATCGGCCGCCGAACTGCGGCTGGATTATGATGTCACCATTCTTCCGCCCAAAAAATACGTGCTTCCGCAGGTCGAACCGCTGCTGCAGTTTGAAGTCGGCGGCCCGGCGCAATCGGTCATGCATTATGACCCAATGATTCTGCTGGGGGTTCATCCCTACGACCTGATTGCCATCCGGCAGATGGATGAGTTATTCAGCCAGGGCGAGTACGACAAGCATTACATGGACCGCCGCAAACAGATTACAATTATCGCCTGCGATGTGGCGCGGCCCAGCAAAAACATATTTGCCTCGTCGATGGAAACCGCGGTTGTCTCCGACGGCTATGACATCCTGATTACCGATATCGGCGATGCCTATCTGCTGGATGTTGCAACGGACAAAGGTCATGCCCTGATGACCTATGCCAAAGGGCTTGCCGCCGCCGCCAGCGCCGATCTCGAAAAACGTCAGGCTATCCAGGAAGCCAATCGCACGGCACTGAACAAACACAAGCTGGGCTGCAAAGCATCCTATCTGCCCAAGCTGATGGAAAAAGCCTACAATCATCCGGTCTGGCAGGAAAAGGCCCGTCTGTGTTTTTCCTGCGGCTCCTGCAACCAGGTCTGCCCGACCTGCTATTGTTTTGATGTCCAGGACCAGGTCAACTGGGACCTCAAGACCGGCCAACGGGTACGCTGCTGGGATGGCTGCCTGCTCGAAAATTTTGCCACGGTGGCGGGCAATCATAATTTCCGCAAGGACCGTTCCTCCCGCTTCCGCCATCGCCTGTTCCGCAAGGCCAAGTATGTTCCCGAAAAAATCGGAGGCCAGATCGCCTGTGTGGGCTGTGGACGCTGCATCACCGCCTGCGTGGCCGATATCGCCAACCCCGTAACCGTCTATAACCGCCTGATGGAAGAACAAACCCTCGGATAAAAGGAGACTGATACCATGTGCGACTGTTGCAGTGAACACAAGGATATTTACCTGCCGGAGATGGCGACGATCACCAAACGCCGCATGCTCAACGGCACGGAATTGTTTATGCATCTGGAGATGGATTCCGGCAAAGAGCTGGAACATGCTCCCGGCCAGTTCGTGGAGCTGTCGATTGCCGGACTGGGGGAGGCGCCGATTTCCATTTCCTCGTCTCCGACACAGAAAGGCTTCGAACTGGTGGTTCGCAACGTCGGCAGCCTGACCCGGGCCATACACAAGCTCGAAGTCGGCCAGAAAATCGGCGTTCGCGGGCCGTTCGGCTCGCTGTATCCGATTGAACAGGCCAGGGGCAAAGACCTCGTCTTTATCTGCGGCGGCATCGGCCTGGTGCCCCAGCGGTCCTTTATCCGCTATGTCCTCGATAACCGCAAGGATTACGGCAAGGTCACTGTGCTCGTCGGTACCAAATGCTACGACATGCGGCTGTTCCGCGAGGAACTGGCCCTGTGGTCGGAACGCAAGGATATGACGCTGATGGAAACCATTGACGAAGCCCACGACTGCTGGAATGGCAACGTCGGGGTGGTCACGACGCTGATTCCCAAGGTGGAAAGCGACCTGCCCAAATCCGTGGTGCTGGTCTGCGGCCCGCCGGTCATGTACAAGTTCGTACTGATGGCGCTGGCGGAAGCCGAAGTCCCGGCGGAAAATATCTATGTGAATCTCGAACGAAGAATGAAATGCGGTGTGGGCAAATGCGGCCATTGCCAGATCAATGGCCTGTATGTCTGTCAGGACGGCCCGGTGTTCCGCTGGTCTGATTTGGCCATAGTGCCGGAGGCGATCTAATATGAGCAAACCAAGAGTAGCGATTTTCGATTTTGCCTGCTGTGAAGGCTGCCAGCTCCAGATAGTCAATCTGGAAGAAGAAATCCTGGACCTGATCAATGTGGTGGATGTGGTGGAATGGCGCGAGGCCATGAGCGAACAGAGTCACGAATTCGACATTGCCATTATCGAAGGCTCGATTACCCGGCCCGAAGATGAAAAACGCATCGAAATCATCCGCAGCCGCTGCAAGATTATGATTGCACTGGGCGCCTGCGCGACCATCGGCGGGGTCAACAAGATGAAAAACAAATTCGACCTCGAAGAAGTCAAGCACTGTGTCTATGGCAAAGATGCCCACATGCCGCACCTGGAAACCGGCCTGACCAAGGCTGTCCATGAAGTCGTGGATGTGGATTATAAAATCCACGGCTGCCCGATTGACCGCAAGGAATTTGCCTCCATCATCCGGGCTTTGCTGCTGGGCAAAAGGCCGACTGTTCCGGATTACCCTGTCTGCGTGGAATGCAAGGCCAAAGAAAACATCTGCCGCTATGAGTACAACCAGATTTGCCTGGGGCCGATTATCCGGGCCGGATGCGGTGCAAGATGCCCGTCCAACGGATTTCGCTGTTTCGGCTGCCGGGGTTATGTGGATACGCCCAACGTGGAAGCCGCCCGCGAAGTCATGGATAAATATGGTTTAACCGTGGAAGATTTAAGACAGAAAATGGTGTTGTTTGGCTGTGAACAAGGACCGACGGTATGAGCACGAATATAAACATTAATGTACATCATGTGACCCGAATCGAAGGCCACGGCAACATCGTGGTCAATGCCAAAGATGGCAAAATCGAAAAATGCGAATGGCAGGTGCCTGAAGCCCCCCGATTTTTTGAAGCCATGGTGCGCGGACGCAGCTTCCAGGATATCCAGACCATTGTCAGCCGTATCTGCGGAATCTGTTCGATTACCCACTCGCTGGCCTCCACCAAGGCCGTCGAGGATGCCCTCGGCATCGAAGTCAGCGAACAGTCCGACAAGCTGCGTATCCTGATGCATTATTCCGAGCAGCTCCAGAGTCATACCCTGCATGTGGGCTATCTGGTCGCGCCGGATTTGTTTAACGCCCCGTCGGTGGTGCCGCTGGTGCCCAAAGCCCCCGATGCCGTCAAGACCATTATTCGCGCCCATCGCGTGGCCAACAACTGGTCGGATTTGATCGCGGGCCGGACCACCCATCCGGTTACTCTTATTCCCGGCGGCCTGACCAAAATCCCCACCGAACAGCAGCTTCGTGACCTGAAAAAGGAATTGGAAGCGACCGTCAAAGACCTGGTGGCCATTTGTGAAGTGGTTCACAGTGTCGCCGGCAACCTGCCCAAATTTGAACGGCCGACCGAATATGTCTCGCTCAAACAGACCACGCCGCCGACCTATACCTTCTATCACGGCGACATCACCAGCAACGACTGCAACGGCGACGGTCCGGTCAATATTCGCAACTGGCAGAAGGTGGCCAATGAATACGTCTCGCCGCAATCCACCGCCAAGTGGTGCAAGTGGCACCGGGATGCCTATCTGGTCGGAGCGTTGGCACGGTTCAACAATAACGCCGAACTGCTTAGCCCTCTCGGTAAAAAAGTTGCCGAGATGTTTGGCCTCAAAAAAGGCAATACCAATCCTTTCATGAACAGCATTGCTCAATTGGCCGAAGCGGCTCATGTCGTCGAAACCAGCATCCAGATGATCGATGATCTTCTGACCCGGGGTCTCAAGCCCGAAACGGTCAAAGTCAGCCCGCGTGCCGGCCGGGGAAGCGGCTGCGTCGAAGCTCCCCGCGGCATTCTGTTCCACACCTACGAATTTGATAAATACGGCAATTGCGTCTATGGCAACGTCTGTATCCCCACCAACCAGAACCATGCCAACATCCAGAAAGACTTTGAAAAATTTGTGCCGGAGTTTATGCACCTCGGCCAGGATGCCCTTCGCCAGGGTATGGAAATGCTGGTTCGAGCCTATGATCCGTGCGTTTCCTGTTCCACCCATTTCCTGAATGTGGAATTTGTATAGACCATAAGCTTCTTCATTCCAATCTGAAGTTGCTGAAGTGTGCCGAAAACGCCCTTGTCCATATAGAAGTGGACAGGGGCGTTCCATTATAGGGTTTGGTTTTTGTGTTGTCTTGAATCAATCTGATCTGTGAATCAGTATATTTACGGATAGCTATTTCGCGGAAAACAGATATTGTTGCGACATTCCTTAATTTTCCTGGAAATTACTTCCATCGAGGGCTGTCTTGTTAAATAATGTCCATCAAAAAGGAGATGATATATGAAAACGTGTTATGGATTTGGTGTAAAACTGGTAGTAATGGTCTGTTTGCTTGGCTCGTATGCCTGGGCGGCCCCGTCCGCGGCGGAAAAACTGGCCGGAAAATGCCCCGATGGAACGTTTGCTTTTGTCGCAACCAGCGGATTTGACCAGCTTGATCCCGCTTTCGATCAATCCTCCATTGGGCGACTCTGGAACGACCCCGAGGTTCAGACCTTCGTTACCCAGATCGAAGATGCTATGCTTAAAGCAATCGAGAAGGGAATTTCGCAGGGGGATCCCAAGGCTGGACAGATGGTCCCGACAATAAAGACCCTGATGGAAGAAGTCCTTGCCTGTCCGCGTCTGGCTGGAATCAGCGAGATTGTCGGCGATCCCAATCAGGAATTTCCATATCGTTTATTTGTAATTATAGAAGCACAAACCCACAAGGAGCAGATCAAAACCTCTATCGAGAAAATCGAAAGCAGCATCGGCACCGAGCAACTTGTGGATAAGCCCATGGGCAATTTCACCTTTCATGCTGTTAAAGAATCCGAAATGCCGGTGGCATGGGGCTGGTACCGGGATACGTTTGTCTTTCTGGTCAATGATGAAACCGGTGACACCCTCAAGGGACTCCGGCTGCAAACCCCCAAGCCTACACCCCTGTCCAAATTGGCCAATAACGGGGATATTGCTGCCCTGTATTGCGATGTGCAGAAGTTCAGTTCCATGATCACCAATATCATTGGAACCGTCAAGGTGGATTCAGATGCTCCCGAGCAGGAAGTGACCAATAATCTCAGCGAGTTCAAGACCGTTCTTCAAATGCTGGGTTTAAATAACGTCAGGTCGCTGACCCTGCGGGCTGGATTCGACCGCAAAGATGTCATCGTTGAAAAATGGCTGGAAGTGCCCGCCCCGCGGACAGGACTCTTTAACGTCATCAAGCCGCTGGATTTAGCCCTGTTGGATAAGGTGGATAGCCGTGCTACAACCGTCATGAGCTTCAACATGGATATGGCCGGTATGTACGACCTTATCATGCAGATTGTGGATCGTTTGGCTCCCACACCGGAAAAGCGTGATCAAATCCATGCTGCCATTGCCGGCATGGAAGGGCAGTGGAATATCAAGCTGCGTGAGGGATTCCTCCAGAGCCTCAATGGCCCGATGATTGGTTATTCTTATCCCGCGATGACCGTGCCGCAGTCGCCTATGGGGGGGGTTGTGCTGACGGCCAAATTGAAAGACCCGGCCCTGTTTACCCAGAATATGCAGGCCCTTGGTCAGGCTGTCGGTGCGATGTTTCAGGGTGACCCCCAGCAGAGCTTGAAGATTACCCCGCAGCCGCTGGATGGCGGTCTGACCGCAACCGCCTGGATACTGCCCCAGGTTGCGCTGCTGCAGGTTGTTCCCAACTGGGTAATTGTGGATGATTGTGTGGTTATTTCGTCGCATCCGGCGATTACGAATCTGGCAGTAACCCAATGTAAAGCAGCCTCGCCGGAAAAAACGTCCATCCGTTCGCTGACGTCGTTTGCCATGATGCAGTCTAAGATGCCGAAAAACCTGGTCTATCTCCAATACAGTGACACCGCAGTCAATGCCAAACAGATCTATGCCCAGCTCCAGCAGTTCTGGCCCATGGCGACGGCTGGAGCCGCCGGGCAGGGGATCATGCTGCCGGCCATGCTGCCCAACATCCAGGACAAATTCGACCAGTTGGGCCAGTCCTGGAGCTATGCCTGGATGGATGAAACCGGCATTCGCTCGCGATACCAGGGCAGCGGAGCGGAAATCTCTGCCGGCACGGTTGCCGGAGTCGGCGCGGGGCTGGCGATTGTGATGCCGGCGTTGAGTAAAGCAAAAATGATTGCACAACGCGTCATTTCCGGGACGAATCTAAAAGGGATTGGGATCGCCTGTATGCTGTATGCAAATGACCATGATAACCAATTTCCCCCAAATCTTGAAATTCTTGTAAAAGATTACGATTTGGCTGAAAAAACGCTCATCTCGCCAAAACGGCCGACAGGAGCAAAAGAGCCTTCCTATTTGTATATTCCAGGCCAGACGGTCAATAATCCAATGACCAACATCCTGGCTTATGAAAATCCAGCTTATCTTACAGAAGAAAAAATCAATGTGCTGTTCCTTGATGGTCACGTTGAATGGATGCCTATGGCGGAGTTTCAGAAAAAGCTGGACGAAACCAATGCCAATCTTGGCCGCACAGGGAATGAGGCTCAAGTTAATGTTAATATAAGTAATGATCCAAATCAGGAAGTCTAATAATTCGGATCTGCTGCAAAACCCCGGCTAAAACCGGGGTTTTTTTGTTATAAGAGATTAAAAGATGTAATATGGGCAAATATAATTTGCATTAACTCAACACCCTCTTGTGGGTAAAAAGTGGGAGTAAATAGCAGGAAAACTTAAAATTTTTTAAGGTTTTTTGTGTTCTATATGTATTAATATTGCCATTAAAATATACAATATGTAGTATGCTTTGCCTGTAAAACTCTTTTTTAAGTCATCATCAGAAGACCTAAGCACGAATGAAATGGCAAAAATTGCCGATGATTACTGTTGACGGATAGTGGGACTGAGTGGTAATGTATCCCACAAAATGATATATCCGGTGGAGTAAAAGACAATGTTACTACTAACAGGCGAATTTGAGCACACGCTCGATGAAAAGAACCGGCTTTTCATCTCCAACAAGCTGCGCAGTCAAATCGACGTCAGGGAATATGGCGGCGATTTTTACCTTGCGATGGGACCTAATGGAGTGCTTTGCCTGTATCCTGAAAAGTATTTTCAGCAAATCGCCCTTGCCGGTGCGCCAGGGACGGCCGCCCCGGATGAAGTCGTCGCTTTCGAGCGTATGACATTTGCTATGGCCAGCAGGGTTGAGCTGGATCGGCAGGGACGATTGCTTTTGCCGGAAAAAATCAAGAAACGGGCAAACCTCGGCTCCTCGCTGACCCTCGTCGGCGTCAGAGACCATATCGAAATATGGAATTCCGAGGACTGGGAACAGTATCTGACGGACAATATCAGTCAGTACCAGCACCAGGTGGCCCAGGCAAGACACACGGTTCTGCAAAAACAGAGCCGACAAGTTGAGGAATAGCCGGAGGATTTATGGCTGAGCTGTTTATGGATGAAGTAAGTCGTGTTCGTGGCTGCCTTGACGGCATTTATCCTGCCGATGAGCAGACCCTCTCGGCGGTTGGCGTATTAGCCGACCGGCTGGATGGTTTGAAAAAGCAAAACCCGATGTTTGCGGGTATTTCGTTTTCTCCCGACCTTCAACGGCTTTCCGGACGGGCAATGTTTACTGTTGCCGGCTGACAGGCCGTTTTGAGAATGGATTCGAATAATCAGAAGGATTGTTCGGCGGAACCCATGGATGGGGTTTCGCCGAACGAGCATATACCGGTTTTAGCAGAAACCTTAGCCGAATATATCCATTTACCCAGGGATGGGGTTTTTGTGGATGTGACGGTGGGACACGGAGGTCACAGCCGTCTATTCGGTTCACAACTGGGGCCGGAGGGGATACTTGTCGGGTTGGATGTTGACCCAAAAAGTCTCCAAACGGCCCAGGCCAATTTAACCGGCCTTCCGTGCCGGATTATATTGATTCGGGAAAACTTTTCCCGTCTGGATGAAGTATTAACTAAACAGGGGATAAAGCAGGCAGATTGTATCCTTGCCGATCTGGGATTTTGCTCGGCACAGGTAGCCGACCCCCAGCGAGGGATGAGCTTTCAGGTGGACGCCCCGCTCGATATGCGGCTTGATAATCGGCTGTCTATTTCAGCGTCCGATATTGTCAATAAAATGCCCGAAAAACAGCTTGCGGATTTGATTTTCAAGTATGGGCAGGAAAGGGCGTCGCGGCGTATTGCTCGATTCATTGTCGAAAATCGGGCCAAACAGAAGTTTTACACCACCGGACAACTGGCTATGATTATCTGCAAGGCCCTCGGGCAGCCCGCGACCGGGCGACACAGCCGAATTCATCCGGCCACCCGGACCTTTCAGGCCCTGCGGATTGCAGTCAATGAAGAACTGGAATGTTTAAAAACTTTATTAAAAGATGCCGGCCGGCGGTTGAAAAAAGGCGGCATTCTTGCGATAATCAGTTTCCATAGTCTGGAAGATGGAATGGTCAAAGAGGATTTTCGTCAGCGTAAAGCGGATGGAACCTATGAAATCCTCACAAAAAAACCGTTAATCGCCGATGAAAAAGAAGTGCGGATGAATCCTCGTTCGCGAAGTGCAAAATTAAGAATAGCAAGAAAAATAGTATAGTGTATATGCGGAATAAAAAGGAGTACACGGAAATGACGACCGACGCCAAGGTGGGCCTGCTGCTCGGACTGGTTTTTATTGTAATTATCGCGTTTGTCATCAATGGATTGCCCGACTTTGTTCATTCCTTCAAAGATAAGCCGGTCGTCGAGACGGCCGTAACCACCCAGACCGGAAGCAATCTGGTCATCGACCCTGGAATTGTGGAAGTCGCTCGCAGTCTGCCGATGGGACGAACCAATCTGCGTTATGCCGAACCGTCTTCGCAGGTCATGAATCTTGATGCGTATGCGGGCGGCTCGGACCTGCCGCAAACGGTCGAAACGACCACCGCGGCTCTCCAGAATCCGCCGGCTGTCGAGGCGGTGACGCCGACTCAGGCCCAGTCTCAGCTTGAAACTGCTGCCGCCCAGCCCTCACAGTCCCGGAACCCGAACACCTTCTCCAACCGGGTGACCGCCGTGGCTCCGCGCACAACCGCCGAGTTGTCGCCGGTTGTACAAACCCCGCAGGCGGATGCAATGATCAGTCATCAGACCGCGCAGACCATCAAGGCGGCTCAGCAAGCCGTACAGGATGTCCAGCAGCCCGCAAAATCCAGGCCTGAAGACGTCAAAACGACGGTCGTTTCCGGCAAAACCCATGTGGTTGGCAAAGGCGAGTCGCTGGCGGTTATTGCCAAAAAATACTATGGTCCCGAGATCGGCAACCAGCGGGCAACCATCCAGATGCTTTACGAAACGAATAAAGATGTGCTGGATTCAGAACATGTAGTCAAAGTGGGCGATAAACTGGTGATTCCCCCGATTGCAGGCTCCCAGCCGGCCCAGGCCGAAAAGCCCAAAACCGCATCCACGTCACTGATGGATAAATTCAAAGACGTCTTTGAGCCTGCCGATACCAAAAAGGAAGCTGCGGTCAAAAACAGTGTCGTGGCCGATAAAGCCAAAGACAATACCACCGCAAAAAAGACCGACGCCGCCCCGATTAACGGCAAGGCCAAATCCGCCCCGGCGGAACGAGAGTATGTGGTTCAGAGCGGCGACCATCTGTACAAGATTGCCCAAAAGCATCTCGGCAATGGCGACCGTTACCCGGAAATCATTGCATTGAACAAGGACCAGCTTTCCAATCCCAGCCAGCTTCAGGTCGGGATGAAGCTCAAGCTGCCCAGAGAGTAAATAGTAACGGGCGGATTGTTCCACCCCGGTTACGGCGGGGAGAACTGCCCGCTCTGCCATTGTCAATCAAGCGGGATACCGTGACACAGAACTTTTGAGATAATCGATTATGACCATGCCAACGCGGCCCAGACTGGTCTTTATTATTTTCTTTCTGACCGGCACGCTGATCTTCACCATCCTGCTGCGAACCACATCCAGCCGGGTTTATAATCAGTACTGTTATGCCCGTGCCGAACAGAATGTCCTTCTTCAGGATTTGCGCAGCCAGCAGTTGCGGCTCGAATCTCTGATTAACCCCCGTTATATGTTTGAGCATCTGCCGCCGCCGCCGGAACCGGATAAGTCCAAAACCAAAAAGACCCGATGAGACTTAAAATTACCATTATCGCATTAGGGATTGTGCTGGTGACGGCCATGGGACTGCTGGGCTGGCGGCTGTATGTCTTGCAATTTGTCAAGGCCGAAACCTTTGCCCAGGATAGCCAGCGTCAGCAGACCGCGACCTTCACACAATACGCCCGGCGCGGGACGATTTTTGACAGCCGCGGCAATGTCCTGGCCGCCAGCAATACCGCTGATGAGGTCTTTATCGAACCTCGCCGCCTGCCCAATCCGGAAGATGTCAAGGAAACGGCGATGGTCCTGCAGGATATCCTCCACCTGCCCGGCCCGGAAATCTGCCGGCTGGTCTATGACAGCAAAAACAAGGGATATGTCAAAATCCAGTCCGGCATCGACCTGGCACAGCGGCAGGCCATCATGAACGCCAGGCTGACAGGGGTTGGCATTCAGAGCCAGCGATTGCGGTATTATCCGATGGGCATACTGACCTCGCACATTGTGGGCTTCTGCGGGGCCGAGGGGATGGGACTGGCGGGGCTGGAGCTTAAATATGAAGACGTGCTCAAAGGAGCCGACGGCAAAGAGGTAGTCCTGGTCGATGTCAATCGCAAGCCCATCGGTTTTCGTCCCGATTTATATAAACCCCCGTTCCCCGGCCAAAACCTCATCTTGACGATTGACTCCACCATCCAGCAGTTTGTCCGTGCGGCCCTGCAGGATAAAATGAAGGAATACGAAGCCGAATCCGCCATCGGCATTATGATGGACCCCTATACCGGGGCCATTCTGGCCATGGTATCCCTGCCGGATTTTGACCCCGAGCGATTCAACACGGAAAAGCCCGATCGTCTGAAAAACCGTATTCTGACAGACCCCTATGAGCCGGGCAGCATCATCAAACCCATCGTCGCGGCCATCGCTCTCGATAGCGGTCATATCGGCTACCGCGAAGTGTTTTACTGTGAAGACGGCTACTGGGGCAAGTACCGCATCGGCGAATTCGGCAATCACCGCTACGGCAACTTCACCGTGCGCGAAATCCTCATCCAATCCAGCAACGTCGGCATGGCCAAAATCGGCCTGAAAATGGGCCAGAAACGGCTTTATGATGGTCTTCGGCTCTTCGGCTTTGGTCAGAAAACCGATATCGACCTGCCCGGCGAAGACCCCGGCCTGCTCTATCCGGTGTCCAAATGGAGCGGATACAGCGTCACCCGTATCCCCTTTGGCCACGAAATCCTGGTCAACGCGATTCAAATGCTGCGGGCGTATGCGATTCTGGCCAACGGCGGCAGCCGGGTCACCCCCCACATCGTTAAGGCCGTGGTGGATTCACAGGGCAATATCACCCAACTCCACGAAGCCGCAGGCCCGACGGGTTTTGTTATCAAGCCGGAAGTGGCCCACTGGATTGTCCGCAATGCCCTGGCCGGCGTGGTCAATGAAGGCACCGGCGAGAAGGCCGCCCTCGAAGGCGTTCAGGTCTGGGGCAAAACCGGCACAGCCAATATCGCGCTGCCGACCGGCGGTTATGACACGTCCAATTACGTCGCATCGTTTGTCGGCGGGGCACCGGCCGTCAATCCCAAAGTGGTAGTCATGGTGTCCATTCGCAAGCCCAACCGGGCCTTGAATAAAGGCTACAGCGGCGGGCGTGTTGCCGCCCCCGTCGTGGGTGAAATCCTGAAAAAAACCATGCCTTATATCGAAAAAGGTCTGTGATCGTTATTGGGCGGCCGTTTTGGTTCCGATGAAGCCGGCCTGATGACACAACCGAATGATCTCCCGGGCCAGCGGGGCGGCGTCCTTGCCTCCGCTTTGCCCTTCTTCCACAACCACCGCCAGTGCTATGGCTCGTCCCGCCGAATCGTTGACAAACGCTGCAAACCAGGCATTGAAAGGCCGTTCCGTGGAGCCGGTTTTGCCGTATATGTTCAATCCCAGTGCATTCAGGCCGCTGTTGGAAAAAGCCTCGTACGCCGACCCGCCGCGTTCATGGACTACGGCGTGCATCCCGTCATACAGGACCGCCAGGTGCTGTGCATGAATCGGCAGTCTTCGGGTTTGTTTGCTGTTCATGGGATCATCGGGGTCAATCATCAGCCGCGGTGGCTTGTACTCCCCCCGTCGGGCCAGCACCGCATAGGCATTGGCCACCTGCAGGGCGGTTACACGAAGATTGCCCTGTCCGATACCCCACCAGCGTTTTTCCCCTGCCGGAATCACAGCAGCGTCGGCGATGTTGCGTATCGATTGCGTCTGAATCCCGTAAATAATGCTGCCGGGGGCCTCACGAAACCGGCTGTCAAACTCGGTGCCCATATCCAGCCTGGCAAGCGTCTCAGCACTGATACAGGGCTGCAGAACGGCGGTCCCCCAGCCGAATTCCCACAACCATCGCTGCAGCGCCTCGCTGTCCAGCCGGTCGGCCAGCCGCGAAAAATACACATTGCAGCTGCCCCGCAGGGCATTGCGGCCATTATTGACCTGGCCTTCTTCCTCCCACCGGGAATCATGGCAATACCCGCGCCGCTGCAGCAGGCATTTAGGCCAGCTTGACGGCGGCAGCGTCCACGAGCACGAGATGACCTCGTCGGCGGTAATCTTGTTTTCTTCAAGACCTGCCAGCATAATCAGCGGCTTGACCGAAGATCCCGGCGGAAACGTCTCCTCGATGGCCCGGTTCCACAAGGGCCGCGACGGGTCATTCAGCAATTGGCCATAAAGCTGTCGTGCCCTGTTGACATCGAAATTCGGAAGCGACACCATTGTCAGGATGTCGCCGGTGGCTGCCTCGATGACCACGGCGGCGATTTTGCCGTTGCCCCCGAAACCCGGCGCCACAGCATTCGGGTCGCTGAGCAGGGCTTCTATGTCCCGCTGCAGTTCCATGTCCAGCGTTAATTGAATATCCTGCCCGAACTGCGGATTGGTTCGGGAGATTTCATTTTTGTCCCGGTCGTAGGTCACCTCGCCGCGTCTGCCGCGAAGGACAGGCTCAGCGAGTTTTTCGATGCCGAATTTGCCGATGATTTCCCCGTCCAGATACCGCAGGTAGGTGTCGTCGGAAAACAGCGTATCCGCCTCTTCCCGCCGAACCGGCCCCACCCAGCCGACAACATGCGATGCCGCTGCCCCGAATGGATAGGTCCGCCGCGATTCGGATTGAATCCTGACCCCGTCAAGATGCGATAGTTCCACCTGGGCGGCCATCAGGGTGGGCCGGTCGTACAGTTCCAGCACCGAATACGCCTTGTGCATCTCGGACAAATCCACCTCCGCAATCTGACGGAGGGGAATCTGGTCTTTGTCCTGTTCATAGCGGCTGGTGGGGGCATCGCTGTGATTCCGCCGCCAGCAGATAAACCGCGCCAGTTCCCAGATGCGGTCATTGATGGATTCAATGGTTTGATGCAGCTCCGCCTCCGGCATCCCGGCGGTGTAAATGCAGAAATCCATGGCCTTTTTCAGCCGGGCAATGTCTTTGGCCCAGTCTTTGGCCAGTTTCGCTTCGGCGGCCTGGCGGTCCTGTCCGGCCGCAGTCTGCTGCTGGAGCTGCGCTTCCCAGAATCGCGGATCCCGCAGGCGGGTCAGTTCATAATTTATCTGCAGATAAAAATACGGCTCATCCCGTGCGACGATGCGATCATTCCGGTCCAGAATCTTGCCGCGCAGCGTCGGAAGCGATTTGGGCGGCAGAATGCGAATCTGGCTAAGCTGCTGTCGGGCCGGTTCAGCCAGGTAATATTGCAGATACCATAATCGCGTCAGGCAGACCAGCATGGCCAGCACGCAGAGCACAATAAAAAATTTCAGTCGCTGATGATACATAGGTATTGAAGCCAGTTCTTTGAATCGGATTTCTAAATCGGTCCTCGAATGCCTGTCAATTCGGTTGAATGATAAACAGTCGTCCGGCCCCGGAGTCCAGCGAAATCTGAAGACCCTCCATCGCGGGACTGTCATCGATGACGGGTCGGGCTTCAGATGTTTCCGGATCAATTTCAACGACCTTTTCAGCAGGCACTTCAAACGTCACCGTCGGCCAGGACGAATACGCGAAATCATAATTGTTCAGCAGTACCGCCTTGCGGCCGTCTTCATGGACAAACTCGCCGACCAGGTAATCCCCTGCGGTCAACTGGCGAATGGGTGATCCTTTTAAGATTGCCGACGGGTCATCTTTGGGCTCTACGCGGTACACCCGGGTGCTGGTCAGCTTCATCAGGGTCGGCCCCAGATTTTTGACAGCCCGATTGATGCGCTGGGCTTCATAATAATGCCGGGTTTTCCGGTCGTCCCGGGTGATAATGGCGCCCCCTTTGGGAAACTCGCCGCCGGCGGGCGTGTAATAGCAGAAATAAAGAACCCCCCTGGCGCCATACGCCAGCGAGGTATAAATCTGCCAGCGAAGCTGGGCCTCGGTGGGGTCATAATGCGACCCATAAGGCATGGTATTGAAGAAATTCCAGAAGGGTATCTTTTTCTGGAGGGAATATGTTCGCATGACTTCCAGGTCGCTGCAATACCCTTTGCGTCCGTCGGCACCGGGAGTCATCATCGGGTAATGATCCATGCTCAGCACATCGGGTTCGACCTCGTTGACAAAACGGCTGACATGCTGGTCGTAATTGTCCGTCCCGAGCTGGGCACTGCTTGCATAGCTGGGAAACAGGTTGATATAAGCCAGTTTGCCAGGCCAGGTCTGACGGAGTTTGTCCACCTCCATTCGCAAATGCGGGAAATCTCTGGCTGAGGGTTCGTCACGCAGGTTTATCCCCCAGCACGCCGGCGAGCCGAGCAGTTCTTCCGGTTTCATATCCGTGGCCGTACTCAGCAGCCGCAAATCATATTGCTCGCACAGCTTAATCTGTTTCTGAATGGCCTGTTTGTCTTTGGCTCCAAAGCCGCCGATGACCAGGGTGAAATGCGCCTCGGCAAGCTCCCGATAGCGCTGGTCCATCTTCTCATCCGCCGGCGGATCCACCCACAGGCCGATGGCAAATCGATCCTGAATAAATCGCTGGGCCTGGCCATAAGCACAGTCAGTTGCTGTCATGCCGAACAAAACAACTGATGAAAGACAACAGAGTGCTGCCGACTTTCTCATATTATAATCTCCCATGCACATTGGTTCGTCTTAGCGTACCCCAACTCTTTTCTCAATGCATTATCTGTCGAATAAGGGACGATTTCAATACAAATCCACGGTCCGGTATGGAGGTGCGGATAGTCCTTCCGGGCGGAGTTTAATAAATGCGGGATCGGCCTTCCGGACGTTTGCCCATCTTGCCCCAGACCTGCTTTAAAACCAGCCAGACTGCCGGGGCAGCTATGGCCGAATACAACGCCGTGGACAAAGTGATCCAGAATACATCCGGGCGCTCCTGCCCGGTCTTCCAGGATTCCAGCCACACCGCCGGCAGTTCGGTCAGCATATAAGATGCAAACACCAGAAAGGCCTGGTGCAAAGGCCGCTGCATGCTCAATGTTCTGCTGATCTGGCTGAGCAGGGTCCCGATGATGCCGTAGCAAATCATGTGCGGCCCCAGCGTCCAGCCGACCAGGTCTGCCGCAAATCCTGCTGCAAACGAACAGCGGATGGAATCCTGCGGACGGGTATTCAGACTGGCAAAAACCAGGACGACAATCATGATGCATGGACGCGTATGCCAGCCCCCCAGGGCGACGACATTCAGCAGTTGGCCGGCGTCGAGCAGCGCGGCCGCCAATAATATCAGACTGAACATCAACCATCGCATCGTTTGCCTTCTTCCTATGGGGCCGCCGTAACGGGAATAACAATCACAACCTCTTGCAGCGAGGTCATCGTTTCAATGGGACGAACACGAATATCCCAGATCAGCGGGTCCTGGTCGTTGGGATTGACCTGCTGGACTTCGCCGATAACCACCGGCACATCCAGCTTGCCGCCCTGGGGTGCCGCATAGACCGTATCGCCGACGCGCACATCCGTATCTTTGGGGATAAATCCGATCCGACAGCCGCTCTTGCCGTCGCCGAACATCTGGGCTGGAATATCCAATTGGGTTCCATCCCGGCGGATTCGGACCTCAATCCCATGGGTCGAATCGGTGATCAGAGCAACCCGGGCCATCTTTTCCGTGGCGTCTTTAACTGTCCCGATAACGCTGTTTTTATCGGCTGAAAGCACGATCTGTCCGGCTTTAACTGAGGCCAGTGTTCCCTCGCTGATAATCGCCTCGTGGCGGGACGTCAGCAGCAGGGTGTTTACTCGGGCCATCAGCAGCCCCGATTCCGAAAGGCCGTACTGTTTACGAACGCGGCTTAGAAACAGGTTTTCCCGCTCCACCTCGGTCATTTTGGCTTCGAGGTTCTTGTAGTTTTTCCAGAGCTGGTTGTATTGGTCTTTTTCGACAACGAGTTCGGGATTCTGAGCCATTCGGATGGGGTCTATGGAAAACTTTCTTCCAACCTCCAGAACGGGTCTGAAGACGCTGCGAAAGGCAAAATTGAGGCTTTTGGCCAGACTCTGGGGTATAATGCCGAAAGGATCAAAGATGAGGATGCTCAGGAAGAGCAGCCCGATAAACAGCGAACCTCTTGGAGCGTGAATGTTTTTAAATGCCATACCATAGAATCGTTATAGAGTCGATACGTATCGATGGATCAACCTGTTATGCCATGCCGGCAGGCCCGGGTCGAACAATTTACCGCCGGACTTAATCCCATCCCGAGCCGGACTGGTCGAGGGCGTCCTTGAGAATCTCCAGATTCTCCAGATACACGCTGCAGCCGCGGGCAACACACGTCAGCGGGTCGTCGGCATGCTGAACCTTCAGCCCGGTGGCATTGGAAATAACCGTATCCATCCCTCGCAGCAGCGAGCCGCCGCCGGCCATATACAGCCCGTTTTCAATCAGGTCGGCGGCCAGTTCCGGCTCCGCACGTTCCAGCGTCCGCATGACGCCTTCAATAATACCGGCTATCGGTTCACGGAACGCCTCGCGGATTTCTTCGCTGGTAATGACGATTTTACGGGGCAGGCCCGAAATCGTGTCACGTCCTGCGATTTCCATGGTCATTTCCTGCTCCAGCGGGGCGGCTGAGCCGATTTGTATCTTGACCTGTTCGGCACGGGGTTCGCCGATCAGCAGGTTATACGTCCGTTTTAAATGATTGATCAGGGCCTCGTCGAAGTCATCGCCGCCGATGCGAACGGATTCGCAGGTGCTGATGTCGCCTAAGCTCATAATCGCAATTTCAGAGGTACCACCGCCAATATCCACAATCATGGATGCGGTGGGTTCGGTAATCGGAAGTCCAGCCCCCAGACCAGCGGCCATGGGTTCATCCACCAGAAAGACCTTTCTGGCCCCGGCCCGCTCGGCGCTGTCGATGACCGCCCGGCGTTCGACGGCTGTGATGCCGCTGGGAACCGCAATGACCACGCGGGGTCGGAACAGGCCGCCGCGACCATGGACTTTGCGGATAAAATATCCGAGCATGCGTTCGGTGATTTCAAAATCGCTGATGACGCCGTCTTTCATCGGACGGATAGCGGTGATGGAGCCAGGGGTTTTGCCCAGCATTTCTTTGGCGACCAGACCGACGGCTTCTCCGTCGTTGAGAACTACATTGGTGCCTTTGCGAACTGCGACAACGGATGGCTCATTGAGAACAATCCCCTCGCCGCGGACACAAACCAGGGTGTTGCAGGTGCCCAAGTCTATTCCCATATCCTTGCTGAACCAGCCCAGTACTGTATCCAGTATCACTTTGATTCCCTTCGTTATATCACAATCACGGTTTTGTCCTGCAAAATACTCCCTTTCACAAAAAGGGAACTGCGGATCCACCATCCTATTTTAAGGTCGTCACATTTGTACCCTGAAAACAGAAATTTATCCTGCAGATAGAGTATATTTCGGACAAATCTATTCGGCAACTTCAAAAAACTATTGGGAAAAGACTTTATCGGGCCTTAACGACCGAAAATAACGAATCCCATCCATAGTATTCGCCGCATTTAAAGGCTACAAAGGCGGCTGTGCCGACCACTGCCAGCAGCGCCAAAGCTAATATTGCCGTATAAACATCGCTTGAAATTGCTATTTTTCGTTTAGCCATAATTGGATAATATAAGATAAGCTTATAGTTTAGTTGCTACGGTATCGCCGATTTTAGGCTGCTGCTGGACCATTTCGAGGATGCCAGCGCTTTTGTTGATATCCACGTCGGTCACGACGACATTGCACAGGAATTCGCTGCCGCGTACGACATGGAAAGTCATGCCTTTCTGGACGCCGTCAGCGGAACCCACCGACAGGGTGACCAGCGACTGGTCGATTTCCATAATCAGACCCTGGATATCCGAGCTGATGGGTGTGCCGGCGGGGCGGGCTTTGTCGGCAATCTGAGTCACGGGGGAGGCAGCAATGACTGTAGTGCCGGTGGCAAACTGGGTAACCTGCTTTTCGAGTTCGGTTTTCTGTTCCAGCAGACGACGACGCTCGGATTCAAGCCGCTGCAATTGCACGATCTTGTCATACAGGTCGGCGGTCAACTGGTTGAGTTCTTTCTGGTCCTGGATATTCTGGGCACGGGCTTTTTCGAGCTGGTCCTGGGTCAGTTTCAATGAATCCAGCATCGTCGAAACACTCTGCTCAAAGCCGGTCATGACACCTTTCCAGCTATCGGCGCGGGCCTGGTATTCCTGACTGAGGCGTTCGGTCTTCTGCAGGTTGGCGGCCATCTGGTTGTTGCGTTCCTGCAGGGCGTTGATTTCAAGACGAAGCCGGTCTTCAAGTTCCTTGGTTTTGGCGACCTGTTCTTTGTACAAATCCGCCTTTTTGATGGCATCCGACTGGGCGGCATCGCGGGCTGTTTGTTCTTCCTTGTACAGTTTTCTGTAGTTGTTGGCGCTGCCGACATAGCTGACCATCATTCCGCAAAGGAAGATTGAAAACAACGACAACAATACCACCAGGATTTTCGTCAACGTGCTCAAGGTACCCATCCTTTCAAATTTTACGTGGCAGTCATGACCCGCAATAATATAGAAATAAGGCCTGATCGAGCCTGTACCACCACCTCAAAACCTCTATTTTCAGGCAATGCGGAATTGTACGTCAGGGCATTCATAAGGTCAAGAATTTTTTGGGCTTGCACGAAAAATTGGGTTCGTTTGGCGAGAAATATAAATATAGGGATGCAAGGATACGGGGATTCAAGAATGGGAAATTGGGTTCGTTTGGTAAAAAATAAGTATGCAAGTATACATGAATACAAGTATACAAGAATATCGAAATTGGGTTTGTTTTGTAAAACACTTTTGCTCCTTCTGTCGGCCGTTAAACAATCTATAAAAGCTCTATTATGGCTCCTTTATCCTTCTGCCTGTCCTTCTTGAGCAGGCCCTATATATATGTCGGGTAGGGAGGAAAAGTTGCTAACAAAATCGGAGATTTTGTAAAAAAGAATATAGGGATACATGAATACCAAGATACTGGGATAGGGGAATACAAGTGTACAGGAATACGGAATTAAGTATGCATGTATACAAGTATGCAATATCCAGAAATGTAAGCATGGGCAGGGACGGGGGCTGGCCCTTACACGTTGCGAGGGAAATGGGGATTTTGGGTAGAAAATTAGAGTTGAGATTTTCGATGGGGAACGTATAATTCGAGAGTGGAGACAAAAGGTGTGAATGAAGGATATGTGAGGATTCATGTCAATACAATTGATAGAGAAGTATTACAGCGAAGTCGAGAAACTGCGTAAGTTCGGGGGATCGAGCAATGAATCCGTGCTGCGAGGAGCTTTTCAGAAGCTGCTGAATGAATATGCCCAGCAGCACAATCTGATGCTTGTACCGGAGCTTGACTATCGAACCACCGCGGGCAAGACGGTGCGGCCGGATGGAACACTCAAGGACTCCCTGCGATTAGACTGGGGGTACTGGGAAAGCAAAGACACCGATGATGACCTTGACACCGAGATACGAAAGAAATTCCTCAAAGGATACCCCAATAGCAATATTATTTTCGAAGATGGAAAGACGGCGGTGCTTTTTCAGGGGGGCGTACTGGTACAAACCTGCGCCATCGCGGAAGCGGATAAGCTCGACAACCTGCTGCACCATTTCGTCGGATACACCCGCAGTGAAGTTAAAGATTTTCGTGAGGCTGTGGAAAAGTTCAAAGACGACCTGCCCCAGGTGATTGAAGGGCTGCGTTCGATGATCGAAAAGCAGGGCAAGAGCAATAAGACATTCGTCGAAGTCCGCGAAGCCTTTCTGGAAATGTGCCAAACGGCGATCAATGCCGCCGTAACGGTTGAAGACGTCAACGAAATGCTGATGCAGCATATCCTGACCGAAGAAATATTCACGACGGTTTTTGACGATCCCCAATTCCATCAGGAAAACAATATCTCCCGTGAACTGCAGAAGCTCGAGAAGACCTTTTTCACGGGGCAGACCAAACGGCAGACGCTCGACGGCATCAAGCCCTACTACCAGATGATTAAGGCCCGGGCGGGGGAAATCGCCAACCATGCGGAAAAACAGAAATTCCTGAAGGTCATCTATGAGAATTTTTATAAGGCTTACAATCCCCTTGCGGCGGATAAACTCGGTATTATTTATACGCCGAATGAGATTGTCAAATTCATGATTGAGGGGACGGACTGGCTGCTCCACAAGCATTTCAACAAGGCTCTGGCCAGCAGGGATGTGGAGATACTCGATCCGGCGACGGGGACGGGGACATTTATCTGTGATATTATCGAGTATCTGCCGGAAGGAAAGCTGGAGCATAAGTACAAAAACGAGATGCACTGCAACGAGGTTGCCATCCTGCCGTATTACATTGCGAACCTGAATATCGAGGCCACTTATAAGCAGAAGATGGGCCGGTATGAGGAGTTTGGCAATATCTGTTTTGTCGATACGCTGGATAATACCGCCGGGATCACCCACAGCAGCAAGCAGGGAATGTTTGGTTTTGTATCCGCGGAGAATGCGGAGCGTGTCAAGCGGCAGAATAAAAAGAAGATTTCCGTTATCATCGGCAATCCGCCGTATAATGCCAAGCAGGAAAATTACAACTATCAGAACGCCAACCGGTTCTATGAATTTATCGACAGGCGGATACGTGATACCTATGTCAAACACGGCAAGGCACAGAACCAGATTGTGCTTTTTGATATGTATGTTCGTTTTTTGCGGTGGGCGTCGGACAGAATTGCGGAGAATGGAATTGTCGCATTTATCACAAATAGAAGCTATATTGACAGCATCGCATTTGATGGTTTCCGGAAATGCGTTATGCAGGAGTTCTCTGATATCTATATTCTGGATACACACAGCGATGTCCGGGAGAACCCTAAGATATCCGGGACAAAGTACAATGTATTCGGAATACAAACCGGTGTGGCTGTAATGTTCCTTGTAAAAAAGATTGGTGAACAGCAGGATGCGTCCATTCACTATGCTGAGCTTCCTGATGAACAGACAAGGGTAGACAAACTGGAGTTCTTTGCTGGGGCACATCTCAGGGATATTGATTTTCGAAAGATTTCGCCTGACAAGAAAGGTAACTGGTTGAATCTGACTGACAATGACTTCGATGATCTTTTGCCATTGATGGATAAAATGGTTAAGGCAAAGAAAGAAGGAGAAGCGATTTTTGCCCTATTTTCAAGGGGAGTTGAGTCAACACGGGACGAATGGGTTTACGATTTAAGCAAGAATGCCTTAAATAAGAAAATGCGGTTCTTTGTGGAGACATATAACAAGAGTATCAAAGACGAGAAAATGAACATGGCAATTAAGTGGAGTTCATCTCTTAAAGCATATTTAGAAGCAGGCCATTTTGCCAAGTTTGATGAGGCTCTCGTTCTGAAATCCTTATATAGGCCTTATTTTATAATGTTCCATTATACAGAGAAGTTGTTCAACCATAGGCTGACTGAAAACCACTATGAGTGCTTTGGTGCTACATTGGCCCAGAAGAATATTCTTTTGGGTTTGTCAGGAATCGGGTCTTCGAAACCATTCCATGTGCTTGCATCGAACAGCCTGATTGGCCTTGACACGCTGGAGAAAACGCAATGCGTTCCTTTATACAGGTACGATTCGGAAAATCACCGAGGTGACAACATTACCGACTGGGCCTTGAAGCAATTCAGAGAGCATTACAAGAATAAGAAGATCACCAAGGAAGATATTTTTCATTATGTTTATGGGGTGCTGCATAATCCGGGGTATCGCAGGAAGTATGAATTGAATCTCAAGCGGGAGTTCCCGCGAATACCATTCTATGAGGATTTCGGGCAGTGGCGGGACTGGGGCAAGACGCTGATGGACCTGCATATTCACTTTGAGACGGCAAAGCCGTATAAGCTCAAGCGGGTTGACGAGGCCCCACCCAAAAAGGCCGGAAAATCCAGAAACGGCAAGGCCGGCCAGCTTCCGCAGTTTACCACGATGGAAAGTGAGGAGATCAAGGCACCGAAAGCAAGGCTGCGGGCGGATAAAGAGGCAGGCGTTATCGAGCTTGACGAGGCCACCAAGCTGGTTGGTGTGCCGGAGAAGGCGTGGGAATATCGGCTGGGGAACCGGTCGGCCATCGAGTGGGTTCTTGAAGAATATAAAGAGAGAACGCCCAAAGACCCGACCATCGCGGAGAAATTTAATACGTATCGATTCTGTGATTATAAAGATAAGGTTATCGATCTTATTGGGCGGGTCTGTACCGTCAGTGTCGAGACGATGGCGATTATTGACGAAATGGAAAAAGTACAATCAGATTAGGAGGACATAGTATGGCAAATCTGTTTTGGAAGCGAAATAAGACGACGCAGAGTTTATTGGCGACGCCGTTTAAGACGGAGGAGGAATTTGAACGTCTTGTGTCCGAGACGCCGGAACTGCTGGAGGACGTCTTTCTGATTAAGCGGCAAGTGCGGCGTGGAGGGAAGGTCGGTATTCCCGATATCATCGGGGTTGATACCGATGGCAATATCTGCATTATTGAATTGAAAAACACGACCGTTGACAGTTCGATCATCATACAAATCCTTGAGTATGCAAACTGGGCTGAAACCCAGCCGGATTCCATTAAGTCCTTATGGCTTGAATGTGAAAACAAACCGGAGGATATTTCTATCAACTGGGACAAACCGCAGGTCCGGGTGATTGTTCTGGCCCCTCAAATTGATCGGTCTGCGTTGAACATTCGCAGCAAGATCGGGTATCAAATCGATCTGGTCGAGATTCAGCGCTGGATTGAAGGCAAGAATCAACTGCTTTTGGTGAATAAGCTGGAAGAAAAGCCCACCCGTAAGGTCAAGCCCGCAACAGGCCTGGCGACCTATGATAAAGACTTTTATCAGCGGCAGTATAATAAAAACAGCGCCCATGAATTTATGCGGTATATCCGCGAGGTCGAGGCGATTATTAAAAAGAAAAAATGGGCACTGGAAACCAAGCCGAATAAACATTATTGCGGATTCAAGGCGGGATTTTTTAATGCTTTCGGCATCCATTGGGTGGGGTCCAAGACATTCGCTTTCTTTTTTAAATTAAGCCCGAACGAGGCGAAAAAGGTTAAGGTGCCCATGACCCGCTATGAAAATCTGTGGAAACGAGCGGTTTATTATATCGAGCCGGGCAAGACGAAGACCAGCCAATTTTTGCCTCTTTTTGAAATGGCCTATCAGAAGCTGACGGGGGATTGAGGAAAAAGGGCGACCAGCGGGTTGCCCGAACGAGAAGGTAATCCAAGTTCATTCAGGCGGATGGCAGCAGATTGTATCGCCCCGTTGGGGCTTGTGGGTGTGGGGAACATAATCCGGGGGCTTACGCCGCCCGGCTATGAAACGGACGTCCCTTCGGGACTGAAAAAATCCTGTCGCTTGCGCTCCGTGCTACTGTTATCAGTTTGGGGCAGGCACGGGGCGAGAAACAAGAATACAAGAAGACAGGAATACATGAATACAAAATGCAGGGCATAGGGCGAAGGAGGGATTTGAGATTTGAGATTTCAGAACAAAATGGAACCACGGATTTCACCGATTACACAGATAAGGGCGGGAATATAAATTCGAAAGCTGAAACTGGAATCCCTCTTTCGAGGGAATGACAAAGAAACGCATAGTGTTATACGCATCACGGCCAAGTCGAGGGCAGCCACAGGGGGCTCGCCCTACGCGGGCGTAATATTTGAGGCATTTTGTTAGTCTTTTTTGAGGGTGCGGAGCAGGACCAGTCCGTTGGCGACGCGGCGTTCGCGGCCATCGGAGGGGGAGTTGACGACTTTGCCGCCCAGCCAGAGAGTGGAAGAGCCGCCGCCATCGAGATTCATTGCTTCGGTGCATCCGAGTTCGAGCATCAGAGCGGCCAGTTCATCACAGGTCATTCCGTCGGAAAGTTTTTCCTGCCGTCCATCGACGACGACCAGAAAAAAGGATTTATCATTCCAGCCGAGGGCGGTGCGGGGGTGGCGGTTGGTGTCATTATGTTTGGGGCATTTGCCGTCGGTTACGAGGACGGGGTGGCCGGCAATGGCGGTTTGGACATTTTGCAAATCCGGGTCGGTTTTGATGGATAAGACCATCCGGCAGCCTTCGACCAGCGGCGGGACGGCGGGCCAGAGTTTGGGGCCGATGGAAAGCACCATCTTGCCGGGTTCTATGGGGGTGTTAGGCTGCTGGATTTTGGCGAGGGTGACGGCGTAGTCCAGGCCGGGCTTGAGCGGCAGGGTTGGGCCATCGGCGGCCGGTTCGAGTACCAGTTCCACGCCATCAGTGGTTCGGGTGGAAGGACCGAAGGCGGGGGTAAAGAGGACAGCCCTGTCGGCGGCGCGTTCCTGATTGAGACCGAATGTCCAGTTGAGGCCATTGGGTTCGCGGACGGTCAGGCGGGAGGCGACATTGCCGATATGCGGCTGGCCGTCGGGGGTGATCCAGAAGCTCAGTCCGGCGGGGGCACTGACGAGCTGGCCATTGACAATATGCAGGCCTTCGGGGTCGCCCTGATAGGGGCCGACCTTAATGACAAAAAAGTCACCGTTGACGGCGGCCAGCGGTTTGCCCCATTCGGGCGGCAGGGCTTCGATCTGTTTGCGGACGGTTTCGAGATCGACGATGGTTTGTTTGGCCAGGGTCGAGACGAAACGGAAATCCTCCCGCGTGCGGTCAATCTTGGCGATGTGGATGGCCCAGGGGACCTGGCCGATGCGGCGATGGATATATTCAATGCCCGGCTCGACGTCGGGCCACTGAGGTTCGGTCTGGGACTGCGGATTCAGATTAAACGGATTGAGTGCGGGGGCGGCGAAGGCCGTCAGGCTGATGCACAGCAGGGCGATGAGTGCTATATAATGCCGTTTTATAGTCATCGGGGGTTTCCTTGTCTTGCGGTTAGTCTGAGGCGGTCAGCGTGTCGAGGGTTTTGTCCAGAATCCATGCCTCGTCGGCGTCGGCGGGGATATCAATCCAGTGAACATTACGAAAAGTCTTAAACCAGGTTCGCTGAGCCTTGGCGAGTTTGCGGGTGTTGATTTTGATTTGTTCGATAGCCTCATCGAAGCCCAGCTTGCCTTCGAGATGAGCGATGATTTCTGCATAACCAATAGCGACACGGGCCTGGGGGCTGAGCGGTACGGGTTCGGCCAGCAGGGATTTGACTTCATCGAGCAGGCCTTTTTCGGCCATGAGTTTGACGCGCAGGTTGATGCGTTTGCTTTCGAGGTCTTTATGTCTGCGGAGGCCGACGATGAACCAGTCGTCGGCAGCGGGGGTGGACCATTGCTGCTGGAGGGCGGAGATGGGTTTGCCGGTCAGTTCCCACACTTCCAGCGCCCGGATGATGCGTTTTTCGTCATTGGGGTGGATGCGGGAGGCGGCTTCGGTATCCACGGCGGCCAGACGTTTGTGTAGTGCGGGCAGGCCGAGGGCGGCGATTTCATCGCGGAGCCGGTCACGGATGGAGGAGTCCGAAGGCGGGGCCTCAAACAGGCCGTAAAGCAGGGCCTTGATGTACATGGCGGTGCCGCCGGAGGCGATGACGGCTTTGCTGCGGGACTGGATGTCCGCAACGGCCTTTTGGGTTAGTTCCAGAAAGCGGTCCACGCTGAAGGATTCGCTGGGTTCGACGACATCGATGAGGTGGTATGGGATTTGTTGACGGCGCTGGGCATTCGGCTTGGCGGTGCCGATATCCATCCGGCGATAGACCTTCATCGAATCGACGCTGATGATTTCGGCATTAAGCCGCCCGGCCAGGTCAAAGGCCAGGGTGCCTTTGCCGACGGCGGTAACACCGAGAATTAATATTTTGGATTTATTATATCTTTTGTCCATTTCAGACACATTCGCACTCAAAAAAGAGGTAAAAACTCACGGAAATCGCTCTTGAATGTCTTCTGTATTTTGTTGTGTGCATTATAAAGGAAATCGATATAATAGAAACTGTTTTTTGAGGAAATCAAGAGTCCTGCGGACTATAATTCTGCGGCGGGCAGGCTGGCAAGTGGTTACTGCGGCTGTACTTAACCTGAGCCGGCGGGATACGGGATTGGCGACGACTCTGAGCAAAATGGAACAATTGGATGCAGCAAGTGGACTTTACGACAGAATTAAAAGACAAAGCGGCACTGACTGACCGAGTGCTGGAACAGGTGCTGGCCGACCAGACGGGGATTCCGTCCCGGCTGAAAGAGGCGATGCGGTATATGCTGTTCAGCCCGGGCAAGAAAGTCCGCTCGGCGATGGTGCTTTGGTGCTGTGAGATTGTCAGCGGGCAGGTGAATCCGTCGGCGATGATTGGGGCGGCGGCGATTGAGATGGTGCATACGTATTCGCTGATTCATGACGATTTGCCGGCGATGGATGATGATGATTTGCGGCGGGGGCAGCCGAGCTGTCATAAGCAGTTTGATGAGGCGACGGCGATTCTGGCCGGGGATGGGCTGCTGACGCTGGCGTTTGAGATATTGAGTACGCAGGTTGAGGATTCGTGTGCGGCGCTGAAGATGGTTCGGACGCTGTCGCAGGCGGCGGGGCCGTCTGGGATGGTGGCCGGGCAGATGGATGACCTGATGGCGGAACATTTGCCGGGGACGATGGAGCTGCTGCGGCAGATTCACATGAATAAAACGGCGCGGATGTTTGCGGCGGCGGCGGGGCTGGGGGCGATTGCCGGCCATGCCAGCGAGGAACAGCTTGGGGCGGTACTGGAATACGGGCTGAAGATGGGGTTGTGTTTTCAGGTTGCCGACGATATTCTCGATGTGACGGTGGAAAGCGAACAACTGGGCAAGACCGCGGGTAAAGATGAACAACAGGGCAAGCTGACGTATCCGGCGCTGGTCGGTTTGGATGAGTCGCAGCGGATTGCCGAGGAATTGACGATTGAGGCGGTGGACGCACTGCGGATTTTCGGGCCGGAGGCGGATATATTACGGCAATTGGCCCAGCGTCTGCTGCATCGGAATAAATAGGCCGTTACGGATGCGTATGCGGACATTGTGCCCGGCAGGGATAGGCTTAGTGACGATGGCGGCGGCTGCGATGATTGGCGGATGTGCAGGAACAGTCAAGCCGGTGCGGTTTGCCGTGGCTGCCGATGTGCAGTATGCCGACAAGGACACTGCGATGGGTCGATATTATCGCGCCGGTATTGACGGCCTGGGCCGGTTTGTTGAAGCGGCCAATCTTGAGCGGCCCGACTTTGCCATTCAGGTTGGCGATATTATTGATGGCGGAGACCGTGCCGCTGCTGAGATGGATCGGGTGCTGGCGGTGTATGACCGGTTGGCGTGCAGGCATTATCATGTGGTTGGCAATCATGATTTTAATGGGCTTGTACGCGAGGCGGTGCTGGCGAAGATGAAACTGGAGAGAGCCTTTTACAGCTTTGAGGTGCGAGGTGTCCGGTTTATCGTGCTGGATATGCTGGATTTGGGTGTGCAGGGCGGCTGGGCTATAGACAGCGAGGCTTATCGCACATCCGAGGCGATGCTGAAAGAGTTGACTGCCCGCGGCGAGGGGAACGCCCAGCCGTATAACGGCGGGGTTGGGCAGGGGCAGTTGGCGTGGCTGGATGCGGAACTTTGGGCTGCGCATCAGAAAAAACAGGATGTTGTGGTCTTTGGGCATTTACCGCTGCTGCCGGAGACGGATAAGCATATTGCGTGGAACGCGGCGGCGATTCGGGATGTTCTGGAGCGGTACGGCTGTGTGCGGGCGTATATCGGCGGGCATAATCACGCCGGCGGGTATGCCCGTCAGAACGGCATTTATTATCTGACGCTGCCGGCGATGGTGGATGACCCGGCCGGGAGGACCTGGGCGATGATGAGCCTGTATCCGGACAGGCTGGAGATAGCCGGTTCCGGAACGATAGATAATCAGATAGTTGTGTTTAATCCATAGAGAACGATGGCGAAATTATTAGATACGATACACGGGCCGCAGGATATAAAGTCTCTTACGGCGGAACAGCTCAATCAGCTTGCCGATGAGATGCGGGAATTGATTACGGTGTCAGTCAGCCGGACAGGGGGTCATCTGGCCAGCAACCTGGGCGTGGTGGAATTGACGATTGCGCTGCATTATGTCTTTGATTTTGTCAAAGACCGCCTGCTGTGGGATGTGGGGCATCAATGCTATGCCCACAAGATTCTGACCGGTCGCAAGGACAAGTTTGACCAGCTCCGTCAGGAGGCCGGCCTGAGCGGATTTCCCAGCCCGGCGGAAAGTCCATACGATGCGTTTTCGGTGGGTCATGCGGGCACGGCGATTTCGACGGCGCTGGGGATGGCGCTGGGGGCGCAGTACAAAAACAGTGATGAAAAGATTGTGGCGCTGGTGGGCGATGCCAGCATCGTCAACGGGCTTTCGTTTGAGGCCTTGAATAATATCGGGCTGGCCAAGCGTCAGATGCTGGTGGTGCTGAATGATAATTCGATGGCGATCGATGTGACCCAGGGTGCGGTGGCGAAGTTTCTGGCCGGGATTCGGCTGAGCCATACGTATGAGGACATTCGCAAGACGACCAGCCGGATACTGGAGCATCTGCCGGTATTCGGGCGGACGATGGAGGGGGCGCTGGAGAATTTCAAGAAAACGCTGCGGATGGCGATTTCGCCGAGCCGATTGTTTGAAAGTCTGAATATTCCGTATTTCGGGCCGGTGGATGGTCACGATATCCGGTCGCTGATTGATTTGTTTACGGCGATCAAGGAGCTGGATCGTCCGGTGATTCTGCATGTCTATACGAAAAAAGGCAAAGGCTTTACGCCTGCCGATACCAATCCCCGCAAGTATCACAGTACGGGGCCGTTTGAATTGAACGGCGAAGCCGGTGTCAGTGCCGTGCCCGGCAAGCGGTCTTTCACCGAGGCATTCGGAGATGCGCTGGCGTCGCTGGGGGCGCGGGATGACAAAGTTGTCGCGATTACCGCGGCCATGCCGGACGGGACAGGCCTCAATAAATTCCGCAAGAGTTTTCCGGCCCGTTATATTGATGTGGGCATTGCCGAAAGTGTTGCTGTGGATATCGCTGCGGGGCTGGCCAAGCAGGGCTTTAAGCCGTTTGTGTGCATCTATTCGACATTCCTGCAGCGCAGCATTGATCAGATTTTTCAGGAGGCGTCATTGCAGAATCTGCCGGTGGTTTTCTGTATTGACCGAGCGGGTGTGGTTGGCAGTGACGGACCGACGCATCACGGGATGCTGGACATCGGTTTTATGCGGATGCTTCCGAATGTGGAAGTGCTTTGTCCGGCGGATGAGCAGGATTTGAAGCTGGCGATGGAGTATGCGGCGGGGGCGGCGTGTCCGATTGCGATACGGTATCCGAAGGAAGATCTTACCGAAGGCGGGCTGGCAGCGGAACTGGCGGTGCCGTATCACCGCGGTAAAAGTGTGTTTGTGCGGCGCGGCGAGAACACCCGGATTGCTTTTGTTGCGGTGGGACCGATCCTGTCCGAGGCGCTCAGGGCGGCGGACATTCTCAAAGAGCAGGGGGTTGAAACAGATGTGGTCAGCGCCCGTTTTGCCAAGCCGGTGGATACGGCTATTATTGACCTGTTTGCGCAGGACAAAACCGTGATTATCGCCGAAGACCACAGCCTGAGCTGCGGATTTGGTTCGGCGACGCTGGAGGAAGCGGTTCGCGCCGCGGCGGCATCGGACGACACGGTGATGCAGAGGGCGATTGGCCGGACGGTGTTGCTGGCCGGGCCGGACGGATTTATTCCTGCGGCGGCACGGCATCGTCAATTGGCCTGGATTGGTCTGACTGCCGAGCGGATGGTGGAAGCGGTCCGGCAGATTGCTGCTGGGGAATCCGTAGGTTTGTGGCGGCAAAATCCGTAAACGATGGTTTTGTGCCGGCCAAATGCCCCTTGAAGCGTTACGGTAGTATTTCGATATAAAAGACCTGTTGAAAATCGATTTAATTAAGACCTATAATAATGAAGAATTAGGACGGCTGCTCAAGTATTTGGTTATTTTGTGAGATTTCAGGCCCGCGGGAAGTTTTGGCATTGTTGTCATTGTGGGTTAAGAAAACCGTCGAAGATTTGGTGGAAGGGTAGGGAATGCGGTTTGGTAATCTGGCGAAAAAAGCCAAATTTCAAGGGAAATCTGACCGAAATAAGATAATATTCTTTTCCACAATGAGTTTGTGGCTTTTCTGACTGAAAGAAAAGGTATATGAATGTCTTTAATTTGCTGATAAACGGATGAGCCAACCGAGATTGATTGTATTTGCAGACCCGAAGAGGCCGCAGGCGGCTGAGGCGCTGGAGCAATTTTTGGCGTTTGCCGCCGGCAAAGCCCAGGTGCTTGCTAATTGCCTGGAGGGGGGGTGTCCGTCGGAAAATCTGCATCAGGCGGATTTTGCTGTGGTATTTGGCGGGGATGGGACGATTCTTGGTGCTGCGAGGCTTTTGTGTGAGAGCGAAGTGCCGGTGATTGGTGTGAATGTGGGCAAGCTGGGCTTTCTGGCGGAATTCAGTGTCAAGGAACTGGAAAGTCAGTTTGAACGTATTATCAGTGATAAGTCTTTGATTGAAAAGCGGATGGTGCTGCGCTGCGGGCTGTATCGGGATGGTCAATGCATTTCCACCGGCAAAGCGGTTAATGATGTGGTGTTCAGTGCCGGTGCTCCGTTTAACATGATTGAGCTGAAAGTGGAAGTGGATGGGCAGGCTCTGGTAAGCTGTATCGGCGACGGAATGATTCTTTCAACACCGACGGGTTCGACGGCGTATAATACCTCTGCGGGCGGTCCGATTCTGGCAGCGAATCTGTCGGCGATTGTGTTGACGCCGGTGTGTCCTCATTCGCTGAGTTTTCGGCCCATCGTGATTGATGCCGACAGCCGGGTTGAGATTTGCCCGGTGAAAGTCAATGACAATACGACCCTGCTGATGGATGGCCATGTGCAGCATCGGCTGGTTGCGAATGATACAATTGTGGTTGAGAAAAACGAAGGCAAGTTTCTGGTTGTCAACAATCCCATGCGGACGCAATGGGACACGCTGGCATCCAAATTGAAGTGGGCGGATAAGCCCCGGTATTCAACGTCCTGAGACGCTGAATCGAGGTCAAAAGAGAATCAAAACGCAAGTATGCGGATTGGAGGTATGCCATGAAACGGACTTATATGGTATTCGTGATGCTGATCCTAAGCGGCGTGATTGCCGCTGCGGTGGATAATCCGGCGACCCGCCCTCCGGGAGGGTCAGCGACCAGTGTCCCGAGTGCCGGTCGAAACAGTCTGATTCCCAATCCCCGCTCTTCATCCAATTATTCGAGTAATGATGTGGTGACGGGCAATGTCGGCGGCGGTCGGCATTTTCGGGGTTCGGTGCCCTATAGTTCGTCCTACTATGTTCAGGGTTCGTCCAGTTCGTCGGTGGATGATTTTTTGCGTCGTTCCGCGAGTGCCCGCTCGGTGACCACGGGCGGTTATCAGCCGTACTATGATCCCCGCATGGCTGTGGGAACCGAAGTTCGCAAGCAGACCAGCGGCAAATCCATGATTAATCCGTACAATCCGGCGAATCTGCCCCAGACCAACAATACGCCGTTCAGTCTGCAGCCTCGTCCGATTTCATCGCGGTCGGAGGATTTGTCGCAGGTGTTAAAGCAGCAAATGCAAAAGGGGATGCTGAACGATGCAACAAAAATCAGCAACGACCTGAATATGATGGCGAAGGAAGCCAGCAGGAGTCTTGATCCGGAATTGGAGAAGCTCAAGCAGGAAATGCAGCGGGACAAGCCGCAGGCGGAACAGGAACTCAATGACAATCGCTATCTGACGATTCGTGACCAGGTTCTCGATGAGCTTCAAAAAGAGCAGGAGAATGCCGAGCAGTCAAAGTCGGAGGCTCCGGATAAGGCTAAATCCGAACTGGAAGCCGGGAAGGGCGCCCAGCCCAAACAGGATGGTTCCGGGCTGCTGAAAGAGCATAAGACCTTTGCCAACCTGGCTCAGGCCAAGGCAGAGCAATACATAGATGCCGGGATGCAGTTGATTGGTCAGGGCAAGTATTATAAGGCCGCCGACAGTTTTTCCATGGCGGCAATCTGGCAGCCGAACAACGGGCTGGTCTATGCGGGACAATCCTGGGCGTTGTTTAATGCCGGGGAATTTATGAGCAGCGCCTATTATCTGGAGCGGGCGATTGAATTGAATCCGAATCTGGCCGAGCGGAAAATCGATCTGTCGATGCTGACGGCGGATCGGGATGTTTATGAAAACCGTCTGCTGGAAGCGTCGGAATGGCAGAAACGAAGCAACAGCGGTGAACTGGCATTTTTGATGGCGTATTTCTACTGGCAGGACGACAAGCTGTCAAAAGCCCAGGAATCGATCCAGATTGCTTTAACGCTGATGCCGGAAGAACCGGCGGTCAAAGCTCTTGCGCGGGCCATTGGCGGTCAGACGAAAACGGAACAGACACCAGCGGTTCAATAATCGGTAATCCGGCACAGACAAACAGTTCATGAGGAACAAATAAGGACTACGGGTGATCGCATTTTTGCCGAATCAGGGATTGGATGCGGATAAACTGCTGGGTGAAGGCGGGCTTGTTGCAGGCGTCTGGAACAGCTTTGAGAGCCGTCCGCAGCAGATTGAAATGGCCCGGAGGGTGCAGCAGTCGCTGCGTGAGGGCAAGCGGCTGGCCGTGGAAGCGGGCACGGGGGTGGGCAAAAGTTTTGCGTATCTGGCGGGGGCGATTGACCAGGCACTTCAGAAAAACGGACCGGTGATCATCAGCACTTACACGATCAATCTCCAGCACCAGCTTATTCAGAAAGATATTCCGTTTCTGGCGGATTTACTGGAACAGGGGTTCACGTATCGGCTGGCGATGGGGCGGAATAATTATCTGTGCCGGCGGCGTCTGGAGTATGCCCGCAGGCGTCAGTGGTCGCTGTTTGATGATGGCGGGGCGGAACTGACCAAAATTGAGGACTGGGCACAGACCACAGAAGAAGGTGTTCTGAACGAGCTGGATTTCCTGCCGTCGCCGGCGGTCTGGCAGGCGGTCCAGAGCGAGCACGGCAATTGCCGCGGCCGCAAATGCAAGCATTTTTCGGGGTGTTTTTATCAGCGGGCACGTCGGAAACTTGAAACCGCCGATATCATCGTGGTCAACCATGCCCTGCTGTTCAGTGATTTAGTTATCAAGGCCGAGGGGGCATCGGGGCTGCTGCCGGACTTCAAGCAGGTGATACTCGATGAGGCGCACACCGTCGAGCACGTGGCCGAAGATCAGTTTGGTATTCGCATTCATCAGCCGTCGGTTTTGTATTTTCTGGATAATCTGTATAATCCGCGCAAAGGCCGGGGGCTGCTGGTTCAGGTCAATGGGGCCGAGGATTGTCAGGCGGCGGTGCGGCATTGTGTCACTGCGACACGGATGTTTTTTACGCAGGTTGCGGCCTGGCTCAAGAAAAAGCCCGACAGTTCCACGGCCCGCTGTGAGCCGGGATTTGTGCAGGATAATCTGTCGGCGGAGGTCCGGCGGCTGCGTCTGGCGATGCAGAAGCTGGCCAAGTCACTCGATGAGGAGGATGATGAACGCTTTGAACTGCAGCAGGCTGGACTGCGTTGCCTGGAACTGGAGCAGGAATTAACCGAGTTTATGGCCCAGGGGCGGGAGAGTTTTGTGTATTGGGTGGAAAACGATGCCAGCCGTGCCGGGCGGATTACGCTGCGCAGCGCCCCCATTGATGCGGCGCCGTTTATTCGGGGGACGCTGTTTGAGCCGTGCGAGGCGGTGGTGGTGACCAGTGCGACGCTCAGTTGCGGCCCGCAGGATGAACAATTCGAGTATTTTGCTTCCCGGATCGGCATGGAAAACTATGAGTCGCTGCGGGTGGGATCGCCGTTTGATTATCAGCGGCAGGTTCGGCTGTATCTTCAGGCCGATATGCCCGACCCCAACGACAAAACGTTCATTGACCGGGCCGTGGCGGCGATTCAGAAATACCTGATCCAGAGCGATGGCCGGGCGTTTGTGCTGTTTACCAGTTTTCAGATGCTTGAGCAGGTGGTCGAACGGATGCGCGGCTGGATGGCCGATCAGGATATGGACATGCTGGTGCAGGGCCAGGGGTTGGACCGGATTCGACTGCTGGAGCTGTTCAAGCAGGATATCCGCAGCGTGTTATTCGGGACCGAAAGCTTCTGGCAGGGGGTGGATGTGCCGGGTGAGAGCCTGTCCAATGTGATTATCGTTCGGCTGCCGTTTGCGGTGCCCAGCCATCCGCTGATTGAAGGGCGGATTGAGGCGATCAAGGCCAAAGGCGGCAATCCGTTTTACAGTTATCAATTGCCGATGGCGATTATCAAATTCAAGCAGGGTTTCGGCAGGCTGATTCGCAATAAGACCGATACGGGGATGGTGGTGGTGCTGGACAGCCGGCTGGTGACCAAACCTTACGGCCGATTATTTCTGGACGCCATTCCGGAGTGTCAGGTTGAAATTACGCGCGGCTAAAAACTTATCAACGGGTATGATTATTGCGAGAGCAAAAGAAGCACGTGGTTGAAACTGCTGTCCTTAGCCGCGTCGAACCGGTAAATTTCAAGTAGAATCAATTAAGGAAATACAGGATGGGATTTATTGATCATAGACTGCTGATTTTCGATGGGGCCTGCGGAACGAATCTGCAGTTGATGAACCTGCCCGAATCGGTCTGGGATGGGAATAAAGGGTGCAATGAATACCTGAACCTGTCGGCGCCGGATAAGATTGTCCAACTGCATCGGTCTTTTGTGGAGGCCGGGGCGATGGTGCTGGAAACCAACACCTTCGGCGCCTCCAAAATCGTGCTTGGCGAGTATGGGCTGGAAAACAGGGTGGAGGCAATTAATACAGCCGCTGTGGAAAATGCCCGCAAGGCGATTGGGGATAAAAAGAATGTCTATATAGCCGGTTCGGTCGGGCCGGGGACAAAACTTGCCAGCCTGGGGCATATCTCCGTCGAGGCTTTGACGGAGGCCTTAAGCCAGCAGATTCAGGTTTTAGTTAAGGCTGGCGTGGATGCGATTATTCTGGAAACCTGTCAGGATTTGCTTCAGGCGAAGACGGCGGTCATCACTTGCGTTGAGATTCTGGAGCAGTTGGGGCGGGATATTCCGATTCTGCTTTCAGTGACGATGGAGCAGCAGGGTACCATGCTGCTGGGGACGGATATGGCGGCGGTGGCCGCGACGATGGAGCCATTTCCGCTGTTTTCGCTGGGGCTTAACTGTGCGACCGGCCCGGCGGATATGGAATCGCACATCCGCTATCTGAGCCATTACTGGCCGGGGCGGATTTCGTGCATTCCGAATCAGGGTCTTCCGGAAATTATCGACGGTCAGACGGTTTACCCCCTCAAGCCGCAGGTCTTTGCCGATTATATGCGTCAGTTTATCGAGAAACTGGGAGTCAGCATTGTGGGCGGATGCTGCGGTACTACCGCGGAACATATTCGCTGCCTGTCGGAGACGGTGGCTTCGCTGACCCCGGCTGCAAGGGAGGTTGTCGCATGAAGCCATCGGTTTCCAGTTTATATCAGGCCATTGAAATATGCCAGGACATTCCGCCGCTGCTGATTGGCGAGCGCTGCAATACCAACGGCTCCAAACAATTCCGCGAGATGCTGCTGGCTGATGATTTTGACGGCTGTCTGAAGGTGGCGCTGGATCAGGAGGCTCAGGGGGCGCAGGTGCTGGATATCTGCACGGCGTATGCGGGGCGGGATGAAAAAGCCGACCTGATTCGCCTGTTCAAGATGCTGATTCCCGCAGTCAAAATCCCGCTGATGATAGACTCAACGCAGGCCGATTGTGTTGCGGCGATTTTGAAGCTGTATCCGGGCCGGTGCATCATCAATTCCATTAACCTCGAAGACGGCGGGGCCAATCTGCACAGGATTTGCACGCTGGCCAAAAAATACGGGGCCGCGGTCATCGCCCTGACCATCAATAAAAACGGCATGGCCATGACCGCCGATGAAAAAGTGGAGACAGCGGCACAGATTTATCATCTTGCCGTCGATGAGCACGGGCTGCGTCCCGGCGATTTATTGTTTGATCCGCTGACGTTTACCATCGGCTCCGGCGATGAAACCCTTAAAGACGCGGCGATTCAGACGCTGACTGCGATCCGTCGCATCAAAACCCAATTGCCCGGCGTTCATACCCTGCTGGGTGTCAGCAATATTTCGTTCGGGCTTCGGCCTGCGGCACGTAAAATCCTGAATTCAGTTTTTCTGCATGAAGCCGTGGAGGCTGGCCTGGATGCGGCGATTATCGATATCGCCAAGGTCATCCCGCTGGCCCAGATCGGCCGGCAGGACCGGGAGGTATGTCTGGATTTAATCTACAACCGCCAATCCGCGACGGACAAAACGCCGCTGCTGGCATTTATTGATTATTTTGAGGCCCAGGGTGATCAAAAACAGCAGGTTCAGGAGACCCGGGAAACTGCGTCCGAAAAAGCCATGCATCAGATGATTGTCAAAGGCAATAAAGACGGGCTGGAGGATGTGCTGACGATTCTGCTGCGGCGTTACGGGCCGCTGGAAATCATCAATACCATTCTGGTTCCGGCGATGCGGTATGTGGGGGAATTGTTTGGACGGGGGGAAATTCTGCTGCCGTTTGTGCTGCAGTCGGCGGAGGTGATGAAACGCAGCGTAGCGTTTCTTGAACCCTTTATGGATAAAGCCGACCAGTCCGCCAGGCTCAAAATCCTTCTGGCGACGGTGCAGGGCGATGTCCACGATATCGGCAAGAATCTGGTCGATATCATTCTGAGCAATAACGGGTATCGCGTCTATAATCTGGGGATTAAAGTCCCGGCTGAGACGATTATTGAAAAAGCCCGGGAATATGCGGTCGATATTGTCGGGCTTTCCGGCCTGCTGGTCAAGTCGGCCATTGTCATGCAGGAAAGCATGGCCCAGTATCGGCAGGCAAAACTCAATGTCCCGATCCTGCTGGGCGGGGCGGCCCTGACGCAGAAGTTTGTCGCTGAATCGTGTGTACCGCAATACGACCAGCCGGTGGTGTACTGCCGGGATGCCTTTGCGGGATTGAAGGCGGTGCGGGATTTTGAACAGGGGAAATTGACCTCGACGGTGTTTGCATCCAGTGCCCCCAAAGCGGTCAGTGCACCGGGTCCGAAGAATATTGAGATTGACCCGACCAATCCGGTGCCTGCGACGCCATTTCTGGGGCAGCGGTCTGTGACGGATATCGACCCGGCCCGCATTTATCCTTATGTGAATGAGCAGGCCCTGTTTCGGGGCCGCTGGGGCTATCGCCGGGGCAAGACGTCTGCCCAAGAGTATCAAAAATTGATGCAGGATACCGTGATACCGATTTACGAGACTCTTAAAAAACGCGGCATTGAAGAGCCGTTGATTCAGCCCAAAGTGACGTATGGTTACTTTAAATGCTACAGTCAGGGTAACTCGCTGATTGTTGAGGATAACGGTCAGCAGTATGAATTCCGCTTCCCGCGGCAGGAATTTGCGCCGCATTTATGCATTGCGGATTTTTATAAGTCCAAAGACCAGGGCGGCGATATCACAGGATTTTTTGTTGTCACGGTGGGGCATCGCATCGGGCAGATGGCCAAGGCGCTGTTTGAGAAAGATGCCTATCATGATTACCTGATGCTGCATGGTTTCGGTGTCGAAGTGACCGATGCGCTGGCGGAATACTGGCACGAGGTGATGCGGCAGGAACTGGGGATTGCCCAGCAGCGTCCAAATGACACCATCGGGTTTGTTACCCAGCAGTACCAGGGAAGCCGGTACGGATTCGGCTATCCATCGTGTCCGGATCTGGGGGCGCATGAGTTTGTGTTCAAACTGCTCAGGCCGGAGGCGATTGGAGTGACCCTGACGGAGAATATGGAGATGGTGCCCGAGCAGACGACCTCGGCGATTATTGCGCACCATCCGCAGGCGAAATATTTTGCGGTATAAGGGATGCCGGCCATGAAAAAATATATCTGTGTCAATTGCGGCTATATCTACGACCCCGAGGTTGGCGATCCAATGAGCAATATTCCTCCCGGCACGGCCTTTGAGGACCTGCCCGCAGACTGGACATGCCCGATGTGCTATCTCGAAAAAGAATCGTTTGATCCGCTGGATTAAAAGGGTTTCAGGGTATTGGCATGGAGATGGATTTCGGTGGAAACAGAGCCATAATTACAGTAAAATATCCGTCTGATTTTTCAGGACAGGATTGAATAGCTACCGGGAGCAGCATACAATGGCAAAGATTTTATTTGGTGTGGCCGGCGAGGGTTTCGGCCACAGCAGTCGTTCAGAACTGATTGGCCGATGGTTTTTGGATCGCGGTCACGAGGTGATGTTTGCTGCGTCGGGCAAGTCGCTGGCATATCTGGCGCCGCTGTTTCCGGGACGGGTTCAGGAGGTTTATGGGCTGCATTTTATCATCAAAGAAGGGCAGATTCAGCCGATTTCCACACTGGTGGATAATATTGTTCATTATCGTAAAGGATTTTTGACCAATCGCCGCCTGTTCAGCAGTGCGGTGGCGGATTTCGCGCCGGATTTGGTGATTTCGGATTTTGAGCCGTTCAGCGCCTGGTGGGCGTTTCGTCATCGAATGCCGTGTGTGTTCGTGGATAACGAACATCTGTTGACAATGGCTAAACTGGAACAGGTGCCGGGGCGAATGGATCGCTTGAAGGCCAGAGTGGTCACTCGCGGCTATCACACCCGCGCAAAGGCGTATGTCATCATGAATTTCTTCAAGGCCCCGCTCAAATCCAGAAGGGCGGTTTTTGCCAATCCTGTAATTCGCAAACAGGTGATGGACCTGAAAGTACAGACACAATCTCATATTACGGTTTATTCGACCGACTCCAGGCCCGAAACCCGCCAGAAACTCATTTCGGTATTCAGCCAGTTCCCTTCCCATCCGTTTTATATTTACGGTTTCCCGGTTGAGGACCAGCACCGCAACTGCACTTTCAAAAAAATCAGCACCACCGGATTCCTGGCCGACCTGGCCGCTGGCTCCGGCGTGGTGGCCTCGGCGGGCTTGTCACTGCTCAGCGAGTGCCTGTATCTCAAAAAACGGATGCTGATGGTCCCGATCCAGGGACAGTTCGAGCAAAAGGTCAATGCGGTCTATGCCGAGCGGCTCGGTATTGCCCACCAGGTCAATCAAATCAATACAGATAATCTTAGTCGTTTTCTGGATGACCTCGACAAGCCATTTTCGACCGACGAGCGGATTTTATGGCCGGATAACGAGGCCTATTTTTCTATCCTGGCTCAAACTCTGGCCGGAATCGGCTTTGACATCTAATCGGTATTTGAGATTAGAAAACTCTTTTATGCCGGTCATTCGTTCCTGCGGTACACTCGTACATAATCGACTTCCATCTGCTGCGGAAATGCTGCGGTGATGCACGATGCGTCCGGTTCAGTGCAGCCGACATAGTAGCCTCCCACGGCGACATTCAGCAGGAAATGAAAACGCTGGTCAAAGGGGGCCGGATATGTTCCATTGGCGCTCCACCACGACGTCTGGGTGCAAAACAGATTTCCGTCCACATACCATCGCATTCGAGTTGGTGTCCATTCGAGCGTATAGATGTGAAAATCTTTGGAGAAGTCAAGGCCGGCCGGGCTATAAGTACATCCCGCAGACGCATTGTTGGGATACCGACCGCCATAGTGAATCGTTCCGTGAATCGATGTGGTTGGATATTTGGTTTCCATGATATCTATTTCGCCGTGAGCGGCCCATTGCGAATAAGGCTCTCCGTAGGTATTGCCTGTCGGCATCATCCAGAAGGCAGGCCATATTCCTCCGCCCCCCGGAACCTTGATACGGGCTTCGAGTTTTCCATACATGAAATCCTGCAGGCCGGCGCTGCGTATCCTTGCGGAGGTGTATTTCCGGTTGTCGTAATTTTCCCGGCGGGCCACCAGATACAGCCTGCCGTCCTGGACATACACATTTTGCGTTCGTGCGGTATAATATTGAAATTCACCGTTTCCCCAGCCCCATAATCCATAATCAAAGGGGGCGTCATTGCCGGTTCCGGTCATGCATTCCCAATTGTCGGTGTTCAACTGGGTGCCGTCAAACTCATCCGACCAGACCAGGTCCCATTGGCCGGAAGCCAGACAGTCATCATTGGTTTTAACGAAGACTTCACAAATGGAAAATCCAGAGGCGGCGGCACGCTGCAGGCAATGGATTCGGATGTATTGAGCCGCCGTCGCCGCAAAGGTGATGTCGTCAAAATTGCCATCGCCGGCGTTGTTGGTATAAGCGGAAGTCCAGGCGGTTCCATCGACCGATACATCAATGGTGTATTTCGATGCAAAGGCCTGTTCCCAATAGATTTGCAGTCCGCGGACTAAGCGTATCTGCCCCATATCCAGTTGGAGCCATTGATTGTCCTGAAAGGCACTGGCCCATCGCGTTGCCAGGGTGCCGTCGATGGCATTGCCAGCGGAATACGAGGCATTTTCAAGGCTGGACGCAGTTGCAGTGATTGGGCTGCAGTAAAAGATTTGCCATTGGGATGCAAGGTCTGCTGCATCCTGGAATGTAACGCAGCAGTCTCCTGTCGTGTCCCCCGGGCATGCGGGTGCATTACAGGCCAGCCAGCCTTCAGCCAGGATCAGCAGGTCGGACATATCCACCCAGCCGTCCCGGTTAAAATCCTCTTTAATCGCGGCTTGTACGGAGACGCAGAAAGCAAAGAACAAAACAAACAGGAACGTCCATCCCCTGCGAACAGAACCCACCCGCACTGTTTTACAGTTCATAAGCTGCCAATCACTTTTTATTCATTATCCAAAGAAGGGATGATCCGCACAGATCACCCCTGTTTTCATACGGGTTGAATCATTTTATTTACGCCGTTTCAGCACCAGGGCGCCAAGACCCAGAAGTGCTATCGCGGCCGGTTCCGGAACAATGGTTACACTGGTTGCTGCAGTATCGCCCGCAGGATCGACCACCAGGCCCCGGAGCATAAATCCAACCTGGGTTATCGGGTTGGCAATGGTGTCTACAGTCAGGGACACGGTTCCGCTGCCGGGAGTGAGATTCATAAATGTGCTCTGTATGGTGGCCCAGCCCGCATTCGGATTCAAGACCTTGATAAACGCCTGAGCGGTATAGCCTGCAGGCAGCGTGTTGGTCCCTACGGTATAATTGAATGTAACCATTTGTCCGGCAAGGCCACCCCATTCCTGGTAGAAGTTGGCTTCCATGTCTTTGTTGCCCGAGCCATCCGGATTGACCCAGTACGAGTCAGTCGGATTGTAGCAGTTCGTATTCGGAGCAAGAGACAGTACACCGGCGCCATCAAAACCGGCTCGCAGATCCGCTACCCCCCATGGACTGCCCCATAAGTAGCCGCCGCCGTTGGCGGGTGTTTCGAAAACGTTCATCCATCCGTTCCATGCAGCTCCGGGGTCTGCTCCATTGATTACCATGTCTGCCTGGACAACTCCCATGAGGCAAAGAACTGCAAACACTACCCATAAATTCTTCATCTTTTGTTCCTCCAGATAAAACATAAACATTATTGAGTATTTTTTACAGACAACGAGAGCTTATTTTTAATACATGATTTTGCGAAGAACCAGAGCAGAATGAACACAAGAGGGTGATTTCCCGCTTGTCCAGGAGCGGCAGGGTGCTGATATAAAAAATGCTCTATTTCTCATTTTTCCTCACTGTCCCTGAAAAGGCGAGCTGTTATTCTCACTTCACAGCTTGCTTCCATTTAACATGATAAAGATTCTGAAATCATGAGTCAAGGAGATTCTTGGGATTTCGCCAATAGAACAACTGAAGAGCTGGCATGTCCTGATTTAGAAAAGAGGCGATTTTATGCCGGGCTGGAAAGAGCTGTAATTCCCTGAAAAAAAAGGAGCTATGAAACAAAAAGAGGTGTTCTTGCCCATCTCATGGTCTTCCGTGCAGAGGACGAACATACAGGGCTATACACTATCCTTTTGGGAGTGATACAGGCCGTCCTGCCGTCTCTGGTGGAATTTGTCTTGCCCTTGTCTGGCCAAATCGATATATTGGTTAATGGCTTGCAGAAATTCAGTAATCCGCACGGATACGGATTGCATGTGAACGTATTGGACAGACGACGGATACAGCCCATCAACCGGGGATTGCATTCAACATGAGGCAGCGGCTGAGTTAAAAAATCACAATACTCTATTTACTGATTGAGGAGGTTGCGATGCGTATGAACAAGGCGGCGATTCTTTTCATGGTAATGGCAGTGTCTGGTATAGCCAGTGCGGTACCGGTTACGAACAACGGAGGTTTTAATGTCAATGCAGCCGGCTGGAATGCGGCCGGCGGCGGGGGGGCCTGGACTCCCGCCCATGTCCCGACAGGCGGTAATCCCGGTGGTTATCTGACCCTTCAATCAGCTAATAATACCTGGTCTGTGTGGTATCAGGTTGTTAACGAGAGTTTGGCTGTATGGGGCATATCCCCGGGCACGGAGATTGTCATCAAGGCCGATATGATTGACCTGGGTACCCTCAATAACAATACTGTGGGCGGCCTGAAGGTCGAATCGTGGAATACCGCTCTTTTGAGTGAAGGTGCAAGTCAATTCACTGTGACCAATACGTGGGCCCCTTATTCGTTTAACTATACGATTCATCCTGATGCCCAAAGCGTCAAGCTGGTGTTTACCAACGTCAATTATAATAATAAGGGGCCGGCCAGATTTGGTTTTGACAACGCCCAGATTTGTTTTCCCAACGACATTACACCGGCTTTATTTCCCATACCGACGGTTGGCAATACAGGCATTGCGCCGGCTTCAGATATCCTGAGCTGGACGAATCCTGAGCCGTTAAAAAATCCGAATGATATCATTCGATGCGATGTGTGGTTTAGAGAAAGCACGACACCGCTTGCCGATCCGAACCTGGTTCCCGGCCAGCCCGGCGCGACGAAAATCGTAATCAATGAGCCCGTTAACTCCGTCGATTTGTCTTCGAAGGGAATAACGCTTCTGCAGGACCACTATTATTACTGGAAGGTCGATGTGATTGATCCGAATGACGGCGGCGGTCCTGTTGTCATCGATGGATTTACCTGGTCATTCAAAACCGGGGATGCTCCTCCGGTTGCGGATGCCGGTCCCGATCAGTATGTCTGGCTGAATATGGAAGATGGGACTCCGGCGGATGGAAAAGTGACATTGACTCTGACCGGCGATTACACGGATGACCAGAAAAGCCCCGTGACGACCACCTGGGCACTGGATGAGCTGCTGACTCAGACCGATCCGGCAACGGTGGTATCCATTGCCGCTCCGAATGAAAAGACAACCGCTGTTACAATCGATAATACCGGCTGGTTTTTCTTCACCTTTACAGCGACGGATACTGCCGGTTCCAGTGTCGATACCGTTAACGTGGGGGTTTATGTGGATGCCTGTGCGGCGGCGATTGCCGACCCTGCAGATATTCCGGCGGCATATCCGAACGGATACGGTGACCTCAATGGCGATTGTAAGATCGATATGAATGATTTCGTAATCATGGCGGCAACCTGGCTGGACTGTGTAAGCGCCAAGCTTGGCTGTACCCCATAATGAGTTGTTCGTTGTTTCTTCACTTAGGAAAACGAAAGGCCGGAGTATGAATTCCGGCCTTTTCTGTTTAATGATGATTGAATGCTAATTCAGACTATCGGGTTTGTCTGAAAATTCATTTTGGCGGACCAGGGATTCTTTTTGTCTCTGCCAGAGAACAAAACTCTTCTGTTTGCCGCTCAAAAGCAATATTTAGAGCCATCCTAATATCTATTACCGGAATTCGTCTAAGGTATTGAGATATTTTTTATTTATGGTATAACCGTGTCAGTTTATTTTTTGGAGGTATAATCTCAGTTTGGAAAAAATTCGTGAGCAGTTGCAGGTTCTCAAGGAACGTGCCGTTCTGGTCGGCGCGTACACCCGGGAACGTCAGGTTGATATTAATAAGACAGATCCGCTTGCCGAGTTGACCAGCCTTGTTGAGACCGCCGGGGCGGTCGTGGTGGGGCGAATCCAGCAGCGGCTCAACCGCATTCATCCCGGCACGTACATCGGTTCGGGCAAGGCCGAAGAACTGGCTGAAAAGGTCCGGCAGCATAATGCCGATGTGGTTATTTTTGACAACGACTTGTCCCCGGGCCAGATTCGAGAACTGGAAAAAATCATCCAAGTCAAGGTTCTTGACCGCAGCGAACTGATACTGGATATCTTCGCCACCCGGGCCCAGACCAAACAGGCCCGGCTGCAGGTGGAACTGGCCCAGCTTGAATATACATACCCCCGCCTGACCCGGATGTGGTCGCACCTGGATACGGTGACCGGCGGGGCGAGCACCTCGGCCGGTGCGGTCGGCGGTATCGGGACACGTGGTACCGGCGAAAAGCAGCTTGAAATCGACCGCCGCTTAGTCAGCAAACGCATCACCGAACTCAAACGCGAGCTGGAGATTATCGACCGGCGAAAACTCCGCGAAATCGACGGACGAAAGGATTTTTTCACCATCTGCTTGGTTGGCTATACCAACGCCGGCAAGAGTACCCTGATGAATGCCCTGACCGATGCGGGGGTGTATGTCGAAGACAAGCTGTTTGCCACCCTCGATACCCGTACCCGCAAATGGCGGCTTGACTCGGGAGTGGAGGTGCTGCTCAGTGATACGGTCGGTTTTGTCAGTCACCTGCCGCATCATCTGGTTGCCTCCTTTAAGGCGACACTGGAAGAGGCCCTCGGGGCGGACCTCCTGCTGCATGTGGTGGATGCATCCAGCCCGCAGGTTTTCGAGCAGATTAAGAGCGTCGAGATGGTGCTCAAGGAGATCGGCTGCGGGGAAAAACAGGTTCTGACCCTGCTGAACAAGTCCGATTCCATCTGCGATATCAAGCTCTTTGAAACGCTGCAGACGGTCCATCACGATGCCGTGGCCATCTCTGCCCGCACGAAGATGAATCTGGACAAACTGTCCGCTGTCGTTGCGGAAAAAGTGCGCGGTGGCAGGGTGCGTCTGCGGCTGCGTCTTCATCCCGGCCAGGGCAAACTCATCGCTTTTCTGAAGGCCAATGCCACGGACCTGGCCGAACAGTACGAAGGCGAGGATGTGCTGATGGAAGCGACCCTCGGCAAAAACCAGATGATGTCGCTGCAGAAGCTGGGGGCGGTGGACTATGAAATCATTTGATTCAATGTATTTTTGGGATTAAACCGGCCGGCTGATGAAAATTTACCATGACTATGATTTGACTGCGTGCAATTCCTACCGGGTGAAGGCCGTTGCTGCCCGCGTTTTTATGCCGGAAACGGACGAGGATATCGCTGTCGTTTTTTCCGACCGCAGCAGGCCCCGCGTCATTCTCGGCGGCGGCTGCAATGTCATCCTGTCCAGAGACTATTACGACCAGTTCGATTTTGTCATCTTTAACAGTGCCTTTTCCGCCAGTTCGGTGCAGGGGAGCCTGCTCATTGCTGAGGCGGGTCTGTCTCTCAAAATTCTCAGCCAGACGGCTCTTGAAAGCGAATTATCCGGGCTTGAATACTTTTACGATGTTCCCGGCACAGTCGGCGGGGCGGTGTTTATGAATGCCGAGACTCTTGGCGAATCGTTCAGCGACTGGATCGAAAGCGTGACTTTTTTCGATACGCAAGACCTGTCATTTAAGACACTGCCCAAACAGGACCTTGCATTCGGCTATCGTCAGAGCATCTTCCAGCAGCGTCCCGACTGGGTTGTCGTCCGGGTCCGGCTGGTGCTGCCGCACGGCGACAGCAGGGCCATTCACAAAAAGATGATGGATAACCTGACTCTCCGCCACCAGAAGCAGCCGTGGGATGTCCCCAGTGCCGGCAGTGTCTTCCGTCGCCCGCAGGGGCGGTTTGTCGGGCAGATGATCGAACAACTCGGCCTCAAAGGCCATGCCTGTGGCGGGGCAATGGTCTCGCCCAAACATGCAGGCTTCATCGTCAACTACAATGGCCTGGCCACAGGAAGGGATATTCTCGACCTTATTTCTCTGATTCAGGACAAAGTCTTTGCTGCTTTTCAGGTTCAACTTGAACTCGAGCAGCGGATTATTTGAGCCGAATCAGAGACGATTAACGATACTGATAGACTGCAACTCCCCGGCACAGGTTGTACCGCATTTTTTATCGGAACATCAAAATTTTTGAATTTTTCAAAATTTCATAAAGCCCGGATTTACAAGAAGATGCAATAATGTACAAAAAATGCTGCCGATGTATTTGCCGCAAATCGTTCAAAGCCCAGAGAATTGCGCTTGACTTTGTCTTCAAAAAAGACCATAATTCATTAATGCAAATATTTGCGTAAGGGTTTATGGGTAAAAATGGAAAACCGTGACCACTCTTTCAAAGGCGTGCGACCGCCTGAAGGAGTGCGTTCCCGAGTGATTTGGTACAGATTTTGTCAGCTTTGATTTGACACCTTGGCTCACATCAGACTTGCGATTGTTCTTCAGATTGACGAGTGATATCTGGATAGAAGAGATAGAAAGCAGGATTTGCATGAGGAGGTAACATGGAGTCCAAGTGTGTAATGGCGTGTATCATTTCAATTGCAGCGTTGATGTTTATTGGCATCGGTCATGCCGGGGTCCTGGTTGAGGATTTTGAGTATCTTGATCCCAACGACTTCACCTGGACCGAACATAACGGGAATGCAGCAATTACACTGGTTCCCAGCGATTCCAACGACTTTCACCAGGTCATGAAATATGAATACTGGTGCGGAACCGCGCCTTATTTCACTGAAGCATTCACGATTTTTTCCGAGGCACAGGACTGGTCGATGTATGATACCTTTGGCATGTGGGTCAAAGGCAGAACTTCGCTGCAAAGTCTTGAGGATATGTATGTTGTGATCTATACCTCTCCCGACCCGAATGATTCCATGACGCACGCCAACCTGGTTCCGCTGGGGACTGCACGTTTTTACAAGGTGACCCAACTGCCGAACTGGACGTATTGGCGAGCCGACATCGATTATCAATTTGAACCTCTGACCCATGTCTGGGGTATCGGGATCGGCATGATGCCGACCAGTTATGGCCACGGCATTGTGTTGATCGATAATTTAGCGGTCAGTCATACAGGTCAGGGGGGGGTGATTGATAACTTTGAGATGTATGCTGACGATAGTGATCTGCTGCTGAATGTCACCCCCGGGACTAAAAATTGTACGATTTCCCTTGAAGATACCGAGGTCTTCAAGGGCAATCATGCCATGAGAGTCCAGTTTAATAACGGAGCGGATCCCTGGTGGACCAAGGTGACGTTCAGCAAAAATGTCAGGCATCTGGGATATAACTGGAATGCCATGGGTTATACGACACTCACGATGCATTTCAAGGTGACTGATCCTGAAGGATATCTTAAGCTCAGCTTATTTGACAAGGGCGGCTCAAACAAAGCCTCTTATACATATAATGGCGGGGCGCGTCTGACTGCCGGAGACTGGACACGCTGGGATATTGATTTGCGTTCGGTGCTTGTGACGAATCCGAAGGCTTTGGATGAAATCGCCCGTGTTGACATCCAGTTCCAGCCGCTTGATTATGGTGTCGGTGTCGTTTATGTGGACGATATTTATGTGAATGTCTGCGGTCTGAGAGCCGACCTGTGCGATCAGAACTGTTTTGTGCATTTGCCGGATTTTTCCGTTTTGGCCAGTCAATGGGGCCGGACGGATTGTGCCGCACCGGATTATTGCATGGGTGCAGATCTTCTGATTGAAAACGAACGTGATGGCAAGGTGGATATAGCGGATGCGGCCATTCTTATCAGTGAATGGCTTAAATGTGAAATGCTTTATGAGGACGATTGTCCTTTCTGATGATTCGGCGATTTCATGCGTATCAGAGTATTAGTATCCATGATGGTGTCTTTTCTGTGTGTCATGACGACGGCCAGCGCAACGGACATGGAGTTTGATGTCACGAATGTATCAGGCCCGTTTGAAGGGTTTGGCGCTCAGGTCTGGCCGGGCGACATGCGTGTGGAAAGCCTGTTTGCCAGCCTGAACGTCAGGTACATGCGCATGTGCCCCGGGGGATGCAGCAATCCGCCCATAGACGTCACTCAGGCTCAAATGGATGCCTATGTCAGCTCCGAATACAATGGGACCACGCGAGGAAACAGCATTACGGCGTCACTGCAGATGGCTGAGCGTTTGGATATTCAGGTCATTCTGAATATGTTCGGCGGTCCCTCGGCCTGGCTTGGCACCAATCGGCGACTGAAAGCCGACAATTTTGACGATTTTGCGAGGCTTTGGGCGTCCCAGGTTTTCTTTTTCACAAGTCGGGGATTGCAGATCAGGTATATTGAATTGGCCAATGAACCCGAAGGGGATTGGAATATTTACATTCCTCCCGCCGATTACAACACTGTGGTCAAACAAGTCCGCCAGGAACTGGACAGCCGGGGATTGACGGAGGTGGGTATTGTGGGGCCGGGGCTTGCCTATCTTTATCACGGGCCGTCCTGGATTAATGCCCTCGACAATGACGGCAGGGCGGCACTGGCAGGCTGGTCCACTCATGCCTGGGATGAAGGCTGGGGCAATGCGGATGCCTTGCCGGGTTTTCTCGATATGCGATGGCGGGATACCTTTGGTGCGGCGGTGACTGGTGCAGATGCAGATCGTCTCAAGCCGATTATCGTTACTGAATATGCAACAGGAGTCAGACTGTATAATGGTGTGGACTATGGGGACGGCTACACCGAGACTGCTCAGTTTGCTCAGCGGTGTTATGAGAATTCGCTGACCCTGCTCAACAACGGGGCGAATGTACTGTGTTATTGGGAGGCGGCCAATCAGAGCTGGCAAACGCCGCCCATGTCCGGCTTTTTGAGAACGGATTCGACTCTTCGGCCGGTCTATTACGCGATGCAGACACTTGCTCCCTATATCCCCAACGGCGCCATGGTGCTGCGAAAGACATGGAATGACCCGGTTGTCACTGCGGCGGGTTTAATTGGCGACCACCGGCTGGTGCTGGCCTTTGCCAACAGCACGGCCAATGCCGCAACACGCACGGTGAAGATAAAAGGCATCGTCAGTTTCATGGCAACTGCCGTGGCGGGATATGAATCGGGTGCCGTTGTCGATAAATCTTCGAGCGTCCAATTCGATTATGATTCGTCAATTCTGGAGATTACCCTGTCTCCTGAGAGTACGCTGACCGTCACGGCGGTTATCAATGCATGTGATGCACTGCTGACAGGCGATCTGACTGGAGATTGCCGCGTTGCGATGGATGATTTCGAAAAGGTGGCTTCCGGTTGGCTGACGGATCATCATGTCAGCAGTCCGTCTCAGGTTATTGACGATTTTGAATCCTACAATAGGTCCTCCGCCCTGACCGATGACTGGATGTCTTCTCCCAACGTGACGCTGTCGGTGGATACATCCATTGTGCACAGCGGGGCGAAGGCTATGAAATATCAGTACAATAACGGCAGTTCACCGTATTATGCCAAGGCTTCGTTCGGGGTGGGTGATTCCGACGGCGAGGATTGGACCGGCAGGGACACATTGACGCTGTGGTTCAGGTGTACCGTAAAAAAAGAGCCCATGCAGGTCAACGTTGTAAACCGTTATGGCGCCACGGTCCTGGCGGCCCCGTTTGGTACGCCGCAGGCAGGCGACTGGACGCGGTGGGATATTGACCTGAGTCCGATTGCTCCGGAAGAAATCACGCGTATTGGCCGGCTGGATATCTTTTTTACATCGCAATGGTATGGGGCCGGAACGGTGTACTTTGATGATATCAGCGTGTCCGGCGGAGGCCTTGTCTGTTCTGCTGTGACGGCCGGTGATGTGAATGGCGATTGCAGGGTGAATCTGCAGGATATCCTGGAACTGAGTGAAAATTGGATGGTCAGCACGTTAATCGAGTAAATCGAACCATGAAAACACGGTTGTATATGAAAATACATTACTAACTTTTTCAGGAGGTGTAAAGATGAGAACGTGTGTGATTCTAATGGCCGTATTGACTTGTATCTGTATGGCGGGTACCACTTTTGAGACGGTGGTGGATGATTTTGAAGGCTATGCCGACAGCGATGCGCTGCGCGCGGTATGGGTGCCGAATGCCAATTCCAATATCACCAGTGAAACGCTGGAAAATGTATTGAATGGGCAGTCGATGCTGATTCAGAACAATCAAAATTCACCGTACTTTGCTCAGACGAAGTTTACCCTGGCCGGTGCCGTCCATAATGTTCACGGCGTCAATCTGACTTATCCGGGTTATTATGCCATTAAAATGACGTTTGCCGTTCCGGTTAATAACAGCACGCAGCCGTGGGGCAATCTCGGCGGCTCCGGCGGCGATGTCTTTCTGACTTTTTATGATTGCTGGGGACAGAAAGTCATGGGTGCCAGTTATCCCGGTGATGTAACCCCAAGCGGTACCGGCTGGCCCAATGGCATCGTCTGGGAGATTCCTTTTGCTGCCAATATGGTGGCCGGAATGAACCTGGAAAACGTGGAACAGATTACGGTTGGTGTCAACAGTACCTATTATGGTACAGGTGCTCTTTTTGTGGATGATATTGTCCTGGTCGGACAAGTTCCGGAACCGGCCACGATGCTGCTGCTGGGTTTCGGTGTGATTGGCATCCTTCGTCGCAGATAATGGACTATTCATACTGAATATGCGGACAGGAGGTGTAGAAATTATTTTCGATACCTCCTGTCCCCCGGCCGGACACAGTAATATGCTTTTTCGAAAGGAACAGATCTATGTGTAAGCAAAGGAATGGCGCGTTTACGCTCATTGAACTGCTCGTTGTCATAGCGATTATCGCCTTATTACTGTCCATTGTGGTACCTGCTTTGAGCCGGGCCAAGCATATTGCGCGAAGAACGATGTGTGCTGCACGCATCAAGGACGCGGTGACTGCCTTGATCGTTTACGGGACAGAAACCGGCGGCGGCAAATTACCGCTGGGAGCGATGGGGAATAATTTCAGCGCATACGAAAAGGGAAAGGGCTGGAGCCAGCTTGACTATATGCATGAAACGTCGTTTATCCCGCTGTCGCAATATCTCAAGGATACCCGGACGATGATGTGCAACAGTATTCCCATGCACATCCAGGAGGATTCTGAGTGGACGGGCGAACCGTTTATCCCAAGCTGGAACCGTACCAATAACTGGCCGGCGTATTGGATCGGGTATAATTATTTCGGCGGGCATTTTGCGCAAGCCTGGCCTGATCCGGGTACGGCTGCGATGAAGTGGAAAAGTCCCTACCGTTTGACCGATCCGGGTTATCTGCCGCTGCTGGCCTGCAAAGTCAGCCAGAGTGAAACCCAGTACAAGACCTTTATTGCCCATTCCAGTCAGGGGCCACTCTATGGAGAAATAAGAGATAATCCGCAGGAAATTGCCCCAAATGGTTCAGGCAATTTGGGAAAGCTGGATGGTTCCGTCTCATCGAAACCCGTGCGGGATATGGACAAGCACTATTCAAAAAATGTCTTTGGTGTTTATGCCGATCCCATTGTGTTTTCCTACTGGTGATTTGATGCGTTATCGCCGGATTGGACGGGTATCGGGTTTGAGTTGGTTCAGAGTCTTTTGAGCCACTGGGCGGCAAAGAAATTCATGTCCTGCAGGCTGACGATGCCGTCGCCGCCGACAGGAACCATATCCGCCAGGGTATTGGCGGTCAGCCAGACATCGGCCAGTGTCAGCAAATCCAACAGGCCCACTTCATTATTCCGGTCCAAGTCCGACCGCAGATGGTCTCCCAGCCAGACCGGCCCGACGCCGGTGTCAGTCTGCGTGATGGGCCTGATGGCATCCCCGTCATAGCTGATTTTCTCGATAGCCACTGAACGAGACCCGGAATAGGGGCCGCTGTCCAGTCGCTCATTCCAGCGGTGATATACGATAATCCACTCATCGAGGGCGCCATTATACATAAAGGAATGATGCCCCGGCCCTTTGAACCAGCCTTGGCTGGACAGAATTTTGCCGCGATACGTCCACGGTCCGACAGGTGTGCTCGATGTGCAGTAATGCACGGAATAGGTATCGTTATTCCAGCTTCCATTGCTGTAGGACAGGTAATAGACTCCCTTGCGATAATGCATAAAGACGCCTTCGGTGAAGTAGGGCGGGTTGGCCACGGCGATCTCGCGGGCAAAGCTCATCATGTCGGCGTTGAGTTCAAACACCCGCAGCCGTGAGCCTGCACTGCCGCCTGCGTACAAATACGAAATTCCCGAGGCCGGATCGGTAAAGACCATCGGATCGATAGCCTCAAAATTCGCGGCGTTATTGTCGGACAGCAGCGCCGAGCCTTTGTCGGTAAAGGGGCCTATGGGCGATAATCCGGTTGCCACGCCGATGTGAGAGGGTTTGGGGCCGACCGAATAGTAGAAATAGTACCGTCCGTTTTTGCGGACCATGGCCGGTGCCCAGGCATGCTTGCCGGCGGGAATCCAGGGAATCTGGTCGAAATTCAGAATCGCACTATACGACTGCCAGTTCACCAGATTCGACGAGGAATAAGCATAAAAGCGCCGGGAATGTCCGCTGGTTGGATAAATCCAGGCCTTGTCGTCAACCAGCAGGATATGCGGGTCTGCGGCGTCCATGATGGGGTTGTTGTCCCGGGTGGGCTTGGGCATCATCAGGAACTGGCTGACCGGCAGCGCCGTGTCGGAAATCCGGACTTCATCGATGTATCCATAGGCACGGTCTGTGCGGGTGCCATTGTACATGCCCCTTCCGACCGACCAGGCCCCGGTGTGCCAGTCGCTGCCGCTGGCGGTTCCCCTGGTCAATGCGCGATTGGGGCTGCCGCTGAGGGTCATATCCGTCTGAGCCACCAGAAACGGATCGGTTCCTGCACTGATATCAGCAAGATAAAGCTTCAGTGACGATCCGTCGTTGACAGCGGCCATGTAATACCAGCGTCCTGTTTTTCCATCCGGGTCTGTGCTCCAATCGAAGCCTCGTATCATTCCCGTAGGCGAAGCGGCCCGATGCAGATAACCGGAGATATCCACAAAGACAATCGCAACGCTTTGATCCGGACAGATCTGAAAATACAACGCAGCGAGATTGGAATCAGAACTTGTCACGCTTTTGGCGTCGCGTCCGACAATTGTCCGGTATCCGCCGTTTTCGGGCTTGAAAAAGGCTTCAATGGTGAACTGCGAAGGGGTAATGGATTCGATATCCATACCTGCCGGATTGCTGCCGGGTCCCTGATCTGTTGTTTTCGAGCGAGTCTGCAGGGAAGGGGCGGATCCTGTGTTTTTAATACTGTATGCATTGGCCGCAGAGGTTTGACAGACCGGGTTATATGCGGTTTCGGTCAGATACCGAAATCCTTCCTGCCCGCCGGCGGTGCCGGGGTCCAGATGGTTGCCATTACCTGAACTGTCGGGGGCGCCAAAAGGCTTCGTGATGACACCCCCGGCAGGTCCTTGTTCGAAGCGCCAGTATGCAAGGGTTGCCCCCTCGGTTCGGATGACACAAAAACCAAAAACAAAACAAGCCATCCAGGACGCATATCTATAACTTTTTCTGAACGCTGGCACCTGCGGCATAGAAACCCCGCCTAATACGGTATATTGACTATCTGATACACATAAATACAGGATTTACCCTGTCACAATACGTATTATACAAAATGGGCCGTGTTAGGGCCACACGAAATTTTTCGACAGGCTATTTCACGAATTTATACATCATAATCGCATCGATAAACTGGCCGTCTGCGGATTGCGTGGCTTTGGTGAGACGTCCTTCTTCCTGGAAGCCTGTTTTTTCATACAGCAGCCGGGCAATCCGGTTGTCGGCCGGTACGGTCAGTGTCAGCATTTCGAGGGTCGGATGGTTCCTGGCCCAGCCAATCAGAGAGTACATCAATGCACTGCCGACACCCCGCCCGCGATAGTCCGCAAGGACGCTGACGCCCACCCGGCCCGAGTATGTCCCCGCGGCTTGCATATCGCAGGATATCTCGGCGATGCCGATGATCTTGTCGTCCAGCCATGCCGTCAGCAGCAAGCCGTTGTTGGCAGTCTGATAGTGATTCAGACGCCGCCACAGGGCTTCCATGGTAAATGACTCCGGCGCCTCGTCATAAATTGCCAGCATCTCGGTGTCCTGTGCAAATACGGAGGCAAAGAACTCCATCACCTCCGCCGTATCTTCCCGTACCGCCGGGCGGACCAGGAGAACCTCGCCATTTTTCAAAACATGGGTTCGACTGTTTGTCATTGCTGTGTTCTTGATTGTGCTGTTCATAGTATTTCTTTCAGTAAATGAGAAAGGCCTTTCAGAACTGTCTTGCTCTGAAAGGCCTTTTAGTATTCGATTACTTTATTGTCCTGATATCAGAGCGGTTTTCTCCCGTATGAAATAGCCAGTACCGAAGCAAGTACGAGCGCCTTGGAGCGCAGCATAATTGCCGCGGCCTTGCCGCTTTGTGCGCTGAACGAATTGGAACAATATGCAGTATTCATAATTTTCTGTATTATGTCGGAAAAGCAAGCTCGAAGTCAAGCGAAATTCCTGAAATTCTGTTTCGTTGTCAGAATAGGCAATTTGGAGACAAGCGTCTGTTATTGCCCATTTCCAAAATGAACCGAGTTTCGGTGGTCTTTATCGTCAAAAAGGACCGTTTCAATCGCACCCAGCAGGAAAATCAGGTACCCGAATAGTTCGGTAATTTCTTCGATTACGCGTTTATAATCACGATGATAATCGTCGCCCATGACCAATTCCAGAAACCGACCGTGGCCGACTAACTGAGCGATTAGTGCGATAACGATAAACCCTGCCCATAAAACTCCGAATGGGGCCGTGCGGACAAAGTAATCGACTTGCGGGCCGAGGGTTGCTCGATGACGCCAGGCATACCCGATGGCAAAGATCAGTAATCCCGCTGCGGGGATTTCCCATCTGATCACGGGGATTCGATCAAAAATGCCGTCCATTTCGCGGATTGCAGCAATGGCAGAAACAACACTGAATTGCGTAAACAGACATCGCATTGGAGGTTCCTTCCATGCTCCAATGCCGAAGATAACCGCCGCTTGTCCCATCAGGGCAAACTGAAGCCATTCAATGGGGCCATTTTCAGAGAAAAGTACGAAGTCGCCGGGTTCCACCAGGTGCGGCAGAGATGCCAAACCAGCCAGCATCCCGAGGGTATACAGGGAAAACCGTGTAAGCGTCTGTACGGCTAATCTGTGTTTATTAGGCATTTTGGGTGTTCCTTAATACAAAAGTTCGACCTATTTAATAGAAAACTAATACTATGTCAAGAGGAGAGGTTGGTTATGAATGGTCTGTTATGAAAGGCCTGGATTGTTGTTATCTGTATCAGGTATGTCTTTTGATGCCGATTTTATTGGCGCCATCGATGACCAGGATTCGGATTTGGGGATTGTCCTGTATCCAGCCGTCCACGACTTGCTGAGGGTGGTGTGTCGGCTGCATGTGGGCAGCGAGAATGGAGTCATCGGCCAACTCGGAACAGACCCATAGCTTTCGCAATCGCTGGATGAGTTTGGCGAAACGATAGGGTTTGTGGCTGAACATTTTATACCGGCCCTGCACAGCCTGATATATCTGATCGAATGGCAGGGTCAGCAGGTTCCAGAAATGGTCCATGGAGTTAGCCGGCCCAATGCCGTGCCGGCAGGCTGAGCAGAACAGGATTTCGCCGCCATCGATGACGGCCTGTTCGGTCAGTTCCAATGCACGCTGGGCGATATACAAATCCATATCATTGGGGTGTCCGCCGGGGCTGACAATCAGTCGTTGGACAGGATCGATGATGTGCAGGTTCCATTGGTCCGCCCGGGCAAAGGCTTTGGCGCAGACTTCCTGGACAGGGCCCAGTGCCGCCCATTGAATCGCCCGATGCGAACTGATGGTTGTCAGTGCAAAAACAGGTCTTCCCTGCACGATTTGCTCCATGGCCTCAACCTGGTCGGCGGCGAGCGGCTGATTGTGGCGGGCAGGATTTGGATGATAGGGGTGGGCACAAAAACCGCTGGCGGCATCGAGCGTGAGGCTGTGATTGCCGCGTGCGGTTTCATAATCGCAGATACCCGGAACAAAATTCTTGACCGGGTTGGAATAGCCTGCAAAGTAATGCGGCTTGACGTCGCTGAGGACCAGAAAAATGTCTGTGTCCCGGATGGCGGCATTGCAGCGTACGGCAGTGCCGCGCCGGGTGATGCCGATGTCGATAAAGTCTGCATCCTGGCAGTCATGAACCATGATGTCGCAGGAGTGAAGGCCGGCGGTTCGGCATATCCGACGAACCTGATCACTCAGGACGAGATTGCCTTGTGTTTTTGCCGGATGGGTGCCTGTGCACAGGATGAATCGGATGGAAGAGGCTTTTTGAAGCAGGGGGGCAACTGCGGCAAGGCAATCGACAACCGGCAAATCGCGTGTCGCGTCCGGCAGCAGAATACAAAGCCTGCGGTTGTGTATCAGATTCTGAAAAGGGTTGGAATATGCCTCGATAGCCGCCGACAAGAGTTCCTGATTCCGGCCGGGATGAATGTGTTCCTGACAGGGAATTATCATGCCCGCACAATTCTCCGCGGGTATCCTTAGGGGCAGGGTGGTCTGGCCATAATGAATCGCAATTTGCATCTACTATACTCCGGACACGGGTTATCAGGAATTGATATGATATAGGGTCTTTACTCCGCAGGCAATGAAATAAAGCATTTGAAGATGTTACAAAAGAGAGGGATTGGGTACAATAATACAATTTACGAAAAGGTTTTATGTGTTAGAATCATAAAAATAGAATCGATGCCATTTCCGTTGGGTGTAATAATCCAATCTCACGAATCAAAGCAGCCTTGGCATCAAATGATGGTATCGCATGGAATCGCGTGACATAGAGCAATAGAACAGGGAACTAATTTAATTGTGAGGAAATCAAGATGACAATCCTACCTATTCAGAAAGCAGCAGTACTGGTCCTGACAGCAGCGGTCGGCCTGGCGGGAACAACCGTTTGGGGCCAATCCGCCGACAGTTCGATTCAGGAGCGTGCCAGGGCCTATCCGCTCGCGGCCAAAGTCAATCCCCTGATCGGCACCGGCGGCCACGGGCATACCTATCCCGGCGCCTGCGTGCCGTTCGGGATGGTGCAGCTTAGTCCCGATACCGGCACGGATGGCTGGGACTGGTGTTCGGGCTATCACTACAGCGACCGATCCATTATGGGATTCAGCCATACCCATCTGGACGGCACCGGCTGTGCCGATCTGGGCGACTTTCTGTTTATGCCGACGACGGGGGAGCCTAAATTTGAACCCGGTTCCAAGCGAAATCCCGACGAAGGATATCGCTCGCGGTTTTCGCATGATCAGGAGCAGGCTTGTGCAGGCTTTTATGGTGTTTATCTGAAAGATTATGACATTGATGTGAAGTTGACCACGACCCGTCGTGTCGGTGTGCATCAGTACACTTTCCCCGCCACCAAAGAGGCGAATGTGATTATGGACCTTGGTCATTACATCGGGGGATCCAATATCCGTGAAAGCAAAGCGGAGATTGTCGGCGACCGTGAAGTCCGCGGCTATGTTCGCAAAAGCGGCTGGTCTCCGGATCGGTTTCTGTATTTTGTTGCACGGTTCTCGCAGCCTTTTGTCAAGAGCGGTATTGTAGTCAATCGCAAACTGGATGAATCCGCCAAACAGGCCGAAGGCAAAGACATTCAGTGCTATGTCCGCTTCGATACCACCCAGGATCGCGTGGTGGTGGTCAAGGTTGCACTTTCGGCGGTAAGCTGGGACGGTGCGGCGAAGAACATGGACGCCGAGTGCCCCGGCTGGGATTTCCAGCAGGTGTGCAATGGCGCCATGGAAAGCTGGAATAAGCAATTGTCCAAAATTACCGTGGACGGCGGTCCGGCGGCCAATCAGACCGTATTTTATACGGCGCTGTATCATAGCTGTCTGGCGCCCAACCTGTTTACGGATGTGGACGGCCAGTATCGCGGCATGGACAAGAAAGTCCACAAGGCCGACAACTTCGAGAATTACACCGTGTTCTCCCTGTGGGATACATTCCGTGCCGCTCACCCGCTGTTTACTCTGATCGAGCAGAAACGCACCAATGATTTTATCAATTCGCTGCTGGGCAAATACGAACAGCGGGGCATTCTGCCGTTCTGGGAACTGGCTTCCGACGAAACCTGGTGCATGATTGGGTATCACTCGATTCCGGTGATTGCCGACGCATACGCCAAGGGACTTCGCGGCTACGATGTGAACAAGGCCTTTACCGCCATGAAGCACAGTGCCATGCAGGATCATCAGGGCCTCGATGAATATAAAACGCTCGGGTATATTTCGCTGACCGATGATTCGCAGTCGGTTTCACGCACGGCCGAGTATGCCTACGACGACTGGTGCATTGCCCTGATGGCCAGAGAACTGGGTCATCCGGACGATTATGAATTGTTTACACGCCGGTCGCAGCAGTACCGAAACCTGTTTGACCGTTCGATTGGATTCATTCGCGGCAAAACCGTCGATGGCGCCTGGAAGCCGGATTTCAATCCTGATCATCTTCCCGCCGATGGAGCCGGCGAATTTACCGAAGGCAACTCATGGCATTATACCTGGTTTGCACCGCATGATGTCGAAGGTCTGATTGAACTGATGCATGGCGACGAGGGCTTTATCAAAAGAATGGATGAATTGTTTGTCCGCCAGGGACGCGAACATGCCGATGTCAGCGGCCTGATTGGTCAGTATGCCCATGGCAACGAACCGTGCCATAATTATGCCTACCTGTATGTCTATGCCGGCGTTCCCTGGAAGACGCAGGAAAAGGTGTCTCAAATCGTCAAGACCCTCTACACCGACAGGCCGGATGGTCTTTGCGGCAATAATGACTGCGGACAGATGTCGGCGTGGTATGTCTTCAGTGCGATGGGTTTCTATCCTGTCTGTCCCGGCCAGCCGATGTATGTCTTCGGCACGCCGCTGTTCCCGTCCGCCACTCTCAATCTTGAAAACGGCAAGACGTTTAAAGTGGTTGCAGAAAATGTCTCCGACAAGAACATCTATATTCAGTCTGCAACGCTGAACGGCAAAGCTTACACAAAGACCTGGATTCAGCATGCCGATATTATCAATGGCGGTACGCTGGTCTTCACGATGGGTGCCGAGCCGAATAAGCAGTGGGGTTCTGGTAAGGCTGACCGTCCGTTTTCCATTCCGGGCAAACGGCTGACGCTGATGCCGTATCCGACCAGCGATCAACAGGTCTTCCTCGATACTATCGCGGTTGAATTCAAATGCGATGATGACGGCGCAAAAATGGTCTATACTCTCGATGGCAGCGAGCCGGAGGCATCCTCGACGCCTTATACGAAACCGATAGAAGTGAATAAAACCACGACCATCAAAGTCCGGGCATTCAAAGATGGCTGCTTCCCCAGCAGTGTCCTGAGTACGACCGTAACCAAAAAGAACTTGAATCCCGCTGTCGAAGTGGCTGGTCTTGAGAACGGCTTGAATTACGTTCTCTATGTCGGCAATTTCCGCCGGACGACGGATTTTGAAAAATCCGAACCCAAAGAACGCGGCCAGTGCTCCAATTTTGATATTTCTGTCGCCAAACGCGGTGACGGATTTGGGTTGGAATTCACGGGTTACTACAATGCCCCCGAAGATGGCTTTTATCAGTTCTGGACCAAATCCGACGACGGCAGCCGCCTGTTCATCGGTTCGGAACTGGTAGTTGACAGCGACGGCCCGCACAGTGCCCAGTTTGCCAGCGGCTTTGTCGCCCTGAAAAAAGGATATCACCCCATCAAGGTGCTCTATTTTGAAGGTTCGGTCGATGAGGTCCTGGAAGTCCATGTCACCCGTCCCGGCGGTCAGCGGGAACAAATTGACAGCAAGGCCCTGTTTCGTCAGAAATAACTGATCGATTGATCCATATCATCCTGCGGGACGAGTGTTTACAAGCTCAGTTCCGCAGGATTTTTTTTGCTTAAACCTCATCAGATGTATCCATAGGCAGTCAATTTCATTTGTCTTCATTGCCTTACGCCCGATAATAACGCTCTTAAAGCAGCGGTCATGATTTGGCAGGGCATCGATTGTTTCATTTCAGGAGATTCAAGCTAAGGATATAAAGTGATATGTCCGATGTCTGTGATAGATATATGTAGCTGTATTTATCGTGAACTCTTGAAACGGGACAAGAAATACCCAATAGGTATGAATATTCCGCGGCGGCCCCAGGCCGTTTTCCTGCCGTGCGTATTCACAGGGTAACGTTGCCCTGTATCGCCGCGGTGTTAAGATAGTGCTCGAAACTGGCGGCTGAGAGCTTATAAGCCGCGACGAACCGGGACATTTGAAGCAGGATCAGTATAAACCCAAAACCGGAGGTCAGAAATGAATAGCAGCAAAACGAAGATCGTCTTGTTACTGTTGTCGTTGATAATAACATCTTCAGTTTACGCTCAGGTCCAATCGCTGGCGGAGCCTGCTGAAGCAAGCAAGTCGCTGGGCGTTCAGTTGATCGATCAGGTCATGGCGTTTCGCCAGCAGGCCAGAACCCAGCCCGAAGAGGCTTTTACGGCTTATGCAGGTAAAAATGCCCAGAAGCTGTTCGGTCCACTGGGGCGGACGCTTTGTCCCAGTACAGACCCGTCGAAGGGGTGGGCTTATTTCTTCGAGACCTCTGTGTTTTCCATGAGCTTTATTACTTCCAGTACGGCACTGGCGGTCTTTTATCATCCCTGGAGCGATGTGGCCCTCGTCACCGAGTGGACTCGAAGCAAGACTGGAAACAGCATTACCGACGCGGAACTGCTGATGGGGGACACCCTGCGAAACCAGGGAAATCCGCCGTATGACATCGAACCGCACTGGCTGCGAAGTCCGGTTCCGCCGTATCTGGCGGCATCCTTGTCTTCCGCACAGACGATTCGAGATTTCCGCCGCATTTTTTCTGCCGAGAGCGGCAATTTCAAGAAAGGATGGCGGTCGGTGATGACCAATCCCAAGCTGATTAAGTCCAACTATATTGGCCTGGGGTATATGTTCGAACACAACCTGGCTGGACTGTTTCAATTTGAGAATGATTCAAATTTTGCCGCCGCACGGCAGCAATCCAATGATATTCTGGCCAAACTTCAGCTTGGTCTTGCTGATGAAGTCCTTGCCATTGCCCCGGAAACCCGGCCCGAAAGCCGGGAGGTGATTAAGACGTATGCCGCCCAGTTGGGGCAGGCCAGGGCCGTCACCTGCATTGTCAAGCGGGATGACCAGAAAAAAGAACATTTGTTTGTCATCTTCAGCATACCCGGCAAGCCGGAATATCTGATGAGTTTCTGGTTCAAAGCGGATAATGCATCCTCTTTACAGTACACCATCCGACGTATTGATCTGATTGATCAGAACAATACTTATGTTAACTTTGATGCGATTACCAACGTCCTGAAAAACGCCCAATAACGGAGGTTGTATGAAAAATTCTCATAAATATGCCTATTGTATCGAAGCAGTAATAAATCGGACATCAGGATTGTACATGGCGATACTTCTATTGGCCGGGCTTATCCTGAGTGGTGCCGTCGTGTCAGACAATAACGGCCCCTGGACGCCGGAGCAATCCAAAACGGCCGACCATGTGCCAGGGACGCCGACGTCTCCGCAGGGCTGGTATCCGCCTGTTCAAACCAGCAAACCAGCGGACTCGGGCACCACGAATACTCAGCCTTCGACTCCTGCCCCGGCCCCGAAACCCGCTCCAACCCCTTCACATTATGATAACAACGGGCCCTGGACGCCGGAACTGTCCAAGACGGCAGACCGTACGCCGGGAACACCTCCCTCACCTCGCGGATGGTATCCGCCGGTGGATGGCTCTCCGGATAAACCGACAAATTTAGGTAATGATTTGTCCAATTTGGCTGAGAAAATTGCGACCTCCAAACTGGCCAATCCGCTGATTCAGGGCGGCAAAGCCATCGGAAGAACTTACGAGGCCGCAGATCGCGGCGATATGACCGGCACTGCAATCGAGGCGGCTGATGGAATAGGACGTTTATCCGCCATCGGTCTTGGAGCAACTGAAGGAGCGGCAATGGGTTCGGCTTTTGGTCCGCTGGGCACGGCTATCGGTGGTATTATCGGCGGCTTTATCGGAAATGCCGGATGGGAATACACAGGCGGGGCCATCAACGAAAGCTCACGGCAGATGCATGACCAGGCCCGCCAGCAGGCCGATCAGGTGCGGCAGGGTCTTGCACCGACCCGCCCGGCTGGTGGCGGCGGCAGCGGCAGCTGTACCTGTCGTTAATTCCTGCATTGGCGTGTGAAAAGCCGGGCAGGCAGGGAAAGATACTTGATTTAAGACTTTTTATCCAGTAAGATGCATCAGGTTGGCATTCTTTTCAAAGTAAATCGCGGTAAAGCGGTTACCGCACTTTGATGCAAAGCGATGTTTAAGGAGAACCAGAAAATGCAAGGAAAAAGAGTGGTAGCAAAGAGTGTGGCTGCGGTTATGGTACTGTGCCTGTGTGTTTCAGCGGCCCAGGCCAGCAGTCATGATGGAATGACGAGCTTGTCCAATCCCTGGAATCCCGCGATTATGGGAGCCGAAAAGGCGCTGGATCGCTCCATTACCGTGACAACAACGACACCACATGCCGGAGCGTTTGACGGCTTTTCATCGTGGAGCGCATTTGCCGATTATGATTCCGGCAAAACCAACGACAAACGTCAGGGCGGTTTTGATAACTACTTCAACTCTTACACGGTTGGCGCCGATGCCCTGTACAATAACTCGACCCTGTGGGGCTTTTTGGGCAATTTCAATGATGCAAAAGGCCACAGCAGCGCCGGGGCGCGCGATGCCATCGAAACCTGGGCTTATACCCTGTATATGAGCCAGCCGGTTAATGACTGGATGTTCTGGGGGTCCTCGTTTTCCTATTCGACCGCTGGGAACAAAATCAACTCCGCCGGCGAGATTGATTCCGACAGCTATGTGCTGGCGCCGTATGTGACCGTCATGACTCAGATGGACAAGCTGACTCTGTCCTTGTCGCCTTCGTATGTGCTGGGCTACCAGGATGTGGATTATCCCGGCGTTGGCGGGGGGGATTCCGCTCTGATGGGCAAGATGCTTCTGATGGGCCGGGCCACCTACGCTGTAACCGAGAAGTTCAGTGTTTCGGCGAATTTGAATTACAACCAGGTGCTGCATAATCATGCCCTGGATACCGAATTTGACAATGACCACCGCTGGTTCACAACCGGCGTCAAACTGGGCTATAAGTTCACCAGCAGCCTGAGCGGCAGCCTGGGCTATAGCACAGAATTAGACAGCAACTTTGACAGCGATATCTGGACTGTCGGTCTCTGCTATGCATTCTAAACCGGTTTCTTGAATACGATATGCCTGGCATTCCTTCGGGACTGTCAGGCATTTTTTTTGATGCGATGAAAAGCCTCTTCACAAAACAATATGCCTGGTCATGCCTGGTTTTGTTCATACTGGGCGGCACGTTTTTGTCCGGATGTAAAAGCACGGATATTGTGGTTCCGTTGAAGGTTCAGCCTCGCACCGGGCTACGTGTGGCATTCGACAGTTTCATCAATGTCCATTACGATAAAAACCGAACCCTCAGCGGCTGGCCGACGACATGTGATGCGGTGGAAATGACTTTGAAGCTGTGGTATGAGCAGGTGCAGGTTCGGCAGCATATTGTGGACGGGACCCCATCCGATCTGGCCGACTTTTTCAGCCAGCTTCCCGGCCCGGAGCAATGCGATATCTCGGTGGTTTACCTGGGGTCGATTCAAGACATCGATGGCAACTGGGAGTTTGTCAACGGTACAACTGCGAAATTAACCGATGTGCTGGCTTCGGCACATTTGCCGCAGCATCCCTGCCGAATTGTGATTCTGGACACCTGTCATGCGGCGACAGTGGGCGGCGATGAAAACTGGACAAGACATTTTGCTGCGGTGACATTGCTGGCTTCCGGCAGGATGGAAAAGACCTATCAGTTTGAACCTTCCGCCCTGGCTCCAATTGATGTGGAAAAACACTATCCGAAAGCCTGGGGTTGGGCCCAGACCTATCTGCGGCCGGACTGGAAAAAGCAGATTAGTTATCTTGGTTTGATGTGGATGGAGACGACGGCCAATACCCCGGTGCCTCCTGCGGATACGACGAGCTGGAGGTGTTTTTTTGAACAATGCCGCAACCGTGGTGTGACCTTCCGACAGGTGATTGGGCGTCGCTGGGGGTCGCAACTACAGAGCTTAACTGGATCGCCGGAACCACCCTGCCTCACCAATTCTGGATTGCCCTAAAAAAGCCCCGCAAGTCTTTTACTTGCAGGGCTTTATATTCACGTCCCCGACAGGAGTCGAACCTGTAACCTTTGGCTTCGGAGGCCAACGCGCTATCCATTGCGCTACGGGGACTGCACAGACGGGATATTATCTCTGATATCCCGGATTTGTCCAGTTTTTTTTGCCGTTGTCGAGCTTTACTTGAGCAATCCCGGCAGCCAGGTGATGACCTGGGGGAAGACCAGCAGCAGCATGATGCAGAGGATGTAGGCTGGTACGAAGAGGCTGACTCCTTTGAAGACATCGTTCATCGGAATCTCTTTGGCTGACCCGGCCACCACAAAGGTTGTTGCTCCCACCGGTGGGGTAATTGCCCCCAACGTCGTGATCACGGTAATCGTTACGCCAAACCATAGCGGGTCATAGCCCAGTTTATCCACCACGAGGGGATAAAAGATTGGCAGGGTCACCAAGAGCATCGCGAGGGCGTCCATAATGGTTCCGCCGAGAACATAAAGAGCAAAGATGATAAACAGAATCATCACCTTGGGTATCGGTAAGTCTCCGATGCCGGAGGCCAGTGCGTGAGGGATGCCGGTCCTGGTGAGGAATTTGCCGAAAATCATGGCTCCTGCGACGATGGTGATGACCATACAGGAGGCCTTGAGCGTGTCGCGGATGGCGTTAAGAAAGTTCTTCCAGGATAGTTTCCGCTGGAGCAGGCCGACGACGATAGCCAGAAAAGCCCCCGCGGCACCGGCTTCGGCCGCGGTAAAATAGCCGAAAAACAGGCCCAGAATAACCATTAGAAACAAAAGGATGGTTTCGTAGGCTCCCGCAAGAGAAACAAGGCGGTCTTTCCAGCTTGCCTTTGGGCTGGTGGGGCCCCAGGTTGGACATACCAGGCATATCACCATGACGGTGGCCATCAGAAGAACTGTCAGCAGCAAACCTGCACCGATGCCGCCGTAAAATAGTTTCTCGATGGATTGTTCAGTCGATAGCCCGATGATTATCAATACCACGCTGGGAGGGATGACCACGCCGAGCGTTGAGCCGCTGGCGACGGCACCGGTGGACAGCCTGGGATTGTACCCGAATTTTTTCATTTCCGGCAGTGCGACGGTGGACATCGTCGCAGCGGTGGCGGTGTTGGAACCGCAGATGGTGGCAAAGGCCGAGCAGGCGGCAATGGTTGCCATCGCCAGTCCGCCGCGGATGTGGCCGACCCAGTTATAGGCGGCGTGGTAGAGTTTTTCATTGACACCGGAGTAAAAGACAATCTGTCCCATCAGGGTGAACAGGGGGATGACCGTCAGGCCGTACATGGAAAAGGTGGTCCAGAGGGTCTGCCCGGTCATGTGGGCGGCGGCGTCAAAATTGCTGATAGCGGCATACCCGATAAAACCGACGACAGCCATCGCAAAGCCGACGGGGGCTCCCATCAGAAACAGGCCCAGCAGCAGCGTGACGATGCCAATAATGCCTATCATGGTTTCAGTCATGGCTGCGGCTCCAGGCCGGGGGCAAGTACTTTCAGCAGTTCCACCAGAAAAACAAACGCCAGCAGGGCAAATCCCGCCGCGACGCCATAGGTAAATGGATAATAAACCATCCGCAGGGTTTCGGTGACTTCGCCGGTCCTGCAGAGAGTATTGGCGACTTTGCAGACCTGCCAGCAGGCCAGAACCGAAAAGGCCATACAGATCAGCCGGTTGACGACATCGAGCATCTTCTGTATCCGCGGGGGAAACCGGTTGGTCAGAATATCCACCGCCAGATGGTCTTTTTTGCCCTGGGTATAACCCAGCGCACAGGCAACCACCAGCGAGCCGAACAGTCCCATCAGTTCAAAGACCCCCGGCAGGGGTTTGCACTGGGGCAGCTTTCGCATCACGATATCGGTGCAGGTCATCAGCATCATCGCCACCAGAAAAACAGCGGCGACAGCCATCAGGAGCTTTTGCAGCATCAGTTGCAGTCGAGTCAGAAATTGTATCATACCGGTCATCGATTATTTCAGCGAGAAGGTTGCGATGGATGCTTTCAGGTCATCAACAATATCTTCCGCGGGAAGCCCTGCGGCCTTGGCTTGTTTAATCCATTCATCCACGTTGGATTCCAGCAGGGCATTCCATTGGGCCTTTTCTTCGGCGGACAGTTCAATGACTTCGACTTTCTGTTCGGTTTTGGCCCAGTCAATGGATTCCTGAACATGATTGTCCATGTATTCCCCGGTCCAGAGGCACTGTTCGACGGCCAGTTCCTCAAAGACTGTTTTCACATCGTCGGGCAGGGCGTTCCATTTTTTCTGGTTCATCACGACCGCAAACGGATAGATGTTGGTTTCGGTCATCGTAATATATTTGCACAGTTCGGCGAACTTGAAATCCTTCATGACTTCCACCGACGAGAACAGTCCCTGAACAACGCCTTTTTGCAATGCTTCGGGCGTGGAAGACATTGGCATCCCAACCTGGTTGGCGCCCCAGGCCTTGAGTATCTGGGCGGCTTCACCGCTGGCTCGCAGGTCCATGCCCTTGATGTCGGCCAGGGTGCGGACGGGCTTTTTGGACATGATATTGGCCGGGGCGGAGGTGAACATGGTCAGGACTTTCACATCGGCAAATTCTTTGGGCTGATATTTGCTGTACAGGTCCCACAGGGCCTGGCTGCCGACTTTGGCACTGGGGATTCCCAGCGGCAGGGCGGCGGCGTTGGTCACCATGAATCGTCCGGGCTGATAGGCCATGCACAAACAGCCGATATCGGCCTGGCCGCTGATGACGCCGTCCATCATTTCCTTGGCATCCAGCAGCGACCCCCCGGGGACGGTCTGAACAGCAACTTTTCCATGGGTACGTTTTTCAACCTCGGTTTTCCATCGTTCCATCTGGACGCACGGAAATGTCGGGGCCGGCGGGAAATTGGCATAAGTCAGCTTGATGACATCGGAGGGTTGTGTTTTTGCGGAGTCGGCTGGAACGGCAGTTTCCGATTGCGGCTGGGTTTTCTTGCAGCCGACATACAACAGGGCCGAGACCACCGCCAGTGTCAAAACGATCCATTGTTTCTTCATGTTCGTGCCTCCTTTAGGCTTAAATATATGGATTCTATGGATAGATTAACGGATAGTACCGTTTTTATCCTTGTAGAAAACGCGTTTGGCCTTGCCTTCCTGACGCGGCAGGGCGCCTATGGGATAGACATCGCCCCGCGGGCTGAAGCCCAGCGCTTCTTTGAGTACTTTTTCGACCATATAGCCGGTGACGGTGGATGCGGCTTCGACATTGATGACCACATCCTGAATACCGTCTTTGTCTTCGATGATAATCTGGTAATTGGACCCGACGCCGGGAATCTGCATCAGGGCCTGTTCGACCTGTTTGGGGAAGAAGTTGACACCCTTGATGATGAGCATGTCATCGACCCGCCCGGTAATCGGGTTCAGGCGGACATGGGTTCGTCCGCAGGCACACCGCTGACGGCTTCGGACGCTGGTCAGGTCGCCGGTACGAAAACGAATCACCGGCAGAGCCTGTCGCGTCAGCGAGGTGATGACCAGTTCGCCTTCCTGTCCATCGGCGACGGGAGTTTCGGTCTGGGGCTGGAGGATTTCGATGATGTAATGATCTTCCCACACGTGGATGCCGTCATGAGCGGAGCAATCCATACCGAGTGTGCCAACCCCGCCGGTTTCGGTCATGCCGTAGATGTCAAATACATCGATGCCCAGCCCGCTTCGCATCTTGGTCTTGAGCGAGTCGGAAAAGACCTCGGCGCCGAAGATGCCGATTTCGAGTTTGGGCAGGTGTTCTTTCATCTCTTCGAGAACTTCCATGATACGAATGCCGTAGCTGACAACGCCGGTCAGGACGCGTGTGCCGAAATCCCTGGCTAAGCGAATCTGGCGGGCGGTATTGCCTGCCCCCGCGGGAATGATGAACAGTCCCGCGGCCCGGGCGCCGTGATACATCCCGAAGCCGCCGTTAAACAGCCCGAAGGACGGCGTAATCTGAGTCGGGTCGCCGGCTCTGGCCCCGGCCATGCGATAACAGCGAGCCATGCATTCGCCCCATTGCACCAGGTCGGCATGGGTGTAGGGCATGACAACCGGCGTGCCCGTGGAGCCGCTGGACATGTGCATCTCGGCCAGCGTGTTCGCCTCGACACAGCACATCCCGAGGGGGTAGTGAACACGGAAGGATTCTTTGTTCATCATCGGCAGTTTGCCGATGTCCTCGATGCTGCGGATATCCTCCGGGTGAATGCCACGGGCATCGAATGCGGCCCGGATGACGGGGTTTTGGGTATAGACGTGTCCGGTAATCGTTTTCAGCCGTTCGGACTGCATCGCCCGAAGCTGGTCCAGGGATGCGGTCTCGAGTTCCGGCTGAAAAAACAGTCCGCTCATACCATCTTTCTCCCTTCCTCAAAGGCCTTGAGGTTCAACTCGACATATTGCGATTTCACACACGAACCGATGGCTTTGTGCCAGGCTTCCAGCGGTAAATCCAGCCCGGTCGAAAGAGCGCCAAGCAGCACAACGTTGGCCGTGCGGATGTTGCCCAGCTCCACCGCTTTTTTGGAGGCATCAAAGTAAATCAGCCGCCCGTACTGGTCGCGGAGTTTCTGTTCTACGTTATCAGGATACTTGGCAGCACCCATCGACACCGTAACCGGGGTAATCTGCTGAGCATTGACAACAGCCAGGGCGCCCGCGGCCAGATAATCGGCATAACGCAGGGCTTCGGCCTGTTCCAGAGCACAGAGCACCTGGGCGGTTCCCCTGGCGATGATGGGGCTATAGACTTCTTTGCCGTAGCGAATCTGGCCGATGACCGAACCGCCGCGCTGGGCCATGCCGTGCACTTCGTTGGTTTTGACATCAAAGCCGGCATTCATCGCCGCCTGGGCGATAATTTCGCTGGCCAGCAGGATGCCCTGCCCGCCGACGCCGGCCAATACAACACTGACTATCTGTGAGCTCATCGCTATTTTTTCTCCTCGGAAAGATTGACAATCGCATCAAACGGACATGCCTGCTGGCACAGACCGCAGCCGTAACAGAGATGCTTGTTGATGACGGGCTTCTTGCCGGCGCCGTCAATGGCGGGGCAGCCCAGTTTCAGGCACGCCCTGCACGCCTTGCATTTGTCTTCGATGATGGTGCGTATCCCGCCGACCCGCTTGCCTTCCCACAGCGGACAGGCCGCACGGGAGACAATCAGGGACGGCTCGGGAGCATCCAGTTCCCGCGACAGGACTTCCTGCGTCGCTTTGGTCTGATAGGGATTGACGGTAAAGACCCGCTTGATGCCGCAGGCCCGGGCGATTTCTTCAATGGAGGCTTCCACGGTCGGCTGGCCCATGAGGGTTCTGCCGGTGCCGGGGTTATCCTGATGGCCGGTCATGGCTGTCGTGCGGTTGTCCACTACGATCAGTGTGGACGAGCCTTTGTTGTAGGCGATGTCCAGCAGGCCGGTAATGCCGGAATGGAAGAATGTCGAATCGCCGACCATGCCGACGACTTTGCGTTTCTCGCCGGCCTTGTCCAGTCCCTGGGCCATCGAGATGCCGCCGCCCATGCACAGGATGATATCCAGGCGATTGAGCGGCTTGAAGGTGCCCAGACTGTAGCAGCCGATGTCGCCGGTGACGATGACATCATGCTTGCCGAGGGCGTAGAAGATGCCGCGATGCGGACAGCCCGGACACAGCACCGGCGGACGGGCCGGCAGGTCTTTGGCGTATTTGGGTTCCGGGACGGCGGCAATCGTCCGGCCTTCCATTTTGGCCCGACAGGCTTCCAGTGTTGTGATGGACAGTTCGCCGATATTGGGAATCACATCGTGCCCCTTGCAGGCGATGCCCAGAGCCTTGATGTGTTCTTCAAGGAAATCATCCAGTTCTTCGACAATCAAAAGATTTTTGACGCCGGCGGCGAACTGTCTGAACAGTTCATCCGGATAGGGATATGCAAAGCCCAGCTTCAGCACGGACGCTTCCGGCCAGACCTCGCGGACATATTGATAGACGACGCTATGGGTAATGATACCCAGTGATTTGTCTCGCCATTCGATGCGGTTGGCCTTCGATTGTGCGGCGGCCGCCTGCAGGTCGTGAAGGCGTTTTTCGACGGTCTTGCGCATTTCCCTGGCCCACAGCGGTACGGGCACAAAACGAGCCGGATTTTTCTCAAGCCCGATGGTTCGCGGATTGGTTTGCCGCTCGCTGAACTTGACGATGCTGCGGGAGTGGCTGACCCGTGTGGTGGTGCGTAAAATCACCGGGGTCTTGAATTGCTCGGAAAGTTCGATGCCGAGTTTCACGAAATCGAGGGCTTCCTGGCTGTCGGCCGGTTCCAGCACGGGAATCTTGGCGAATTTTGCATAATTGCGGGTGTCCTGTTCGTTCTGGGAGGAGTGCATTCCCGGATCATCGGCTACGACAATCACCATGCCGCCTTCGACGCCCAGATAGCTGAGGGTCATCAGCGGATCGGCGGCCACGTTGAGTCCGACGTGTTTCATCGTGACGATGGTTCTTGCCCCTGCACAGGAAGCTGCGGCCGCGACTTCGAATGCAACCTTTTCATTGGGCGACCACTCGCAATAAATATCCGATTTGTACTGTACGGTATTTTCGAGAATTTCCGTTGAAGGGGTTCCCGGATACCCCGTGGCCACGGTAACTCCCGCTTCATAAGCGCCGCGGGCGATGGCCTGATTTCCACTCAATAAATGACTCAATGGACTTACCTCCGATGCTGGTCATTCCTGTTTTCTTAATGGCGACAATACAAAGCCATTATGTACCTATAAGAAGAAACATTGTACTAAAAACCATCGCAGAATAAAAGCCCTTTTATTCACATTTATTATTCGATACAATGTATCTTTAATTGCAGGTGGCAATTCGATTGTGCAGAGAAGATACGGACAAACAAGGGATTTCCCGGTGATTATTTGTCTTTCATTCCTGCGTTTTCCGGGTATAGTTTTGCTTTTACAAATCACGTGCAGACAGGTATGATAACACCATAATTAAAATCGAATTTAAGGAATGAACGTCACATGGTGAGTTTCTTAATTAATATTGCGTATTTTATCGGGCTTATTTTGTATAGCCCCGTGATTATCTACCGAATGATTGCCCAGAAGCGTTATCGCTGCGGCTGGGCTCAGCGTCTGGGTAAGGTATCGCGTAAATGCCCGGACAAAAAATGCATCTGGATTCACGCCGTCAGCGTTGGCGAAGTCAACGCCACTCGGACGCTGATTGATGGCCTGAAAACGGCCTTGCCGGATTATGAAATTGTGATTAGTGCCACGACCGATACCGGGCTTGCTCGAGCCTGTGCACTCTATGATAAGCAGCACTCGGTCTTTTATTTTCCGTTCGATTTGTCGTGGATTATGAAAAAGGCTTTCGATAATCTCCATCCGAATATCATCCTCCTGATGGAACTGGAAATCTGGCCCAATCTGGCCTCTCTGGCCCAGCAGCGCAAGGTTCCGGTGGTCGTGGTCAATGGTCGGATAAGCGACAAAAGCTTCCCGAAATATCAGAAAATCCGCAGGCTGATTGCCCCCATGTTCCGCAAGGTGTCCCTCGTGCTGGCTCAGACGCAGGAATATGCTAACCGGTTTATCGCCCTCGGGTGCATTCCGGAGCGGGTAATCGTCACCAGCTCGCTCAAATATGACACGGCCCAGACCGACGGCGTCGTGGCCGGGGCGGAAAGACTGGCCGAGCAGATTCGTCTGGGTACCGACCGGCTGTGGACGCTGGGCGGGACCGGGCCGGGGGAGGAACAGATTGCCCTGGAGGTGTTCAGCCGGCTCAGGAAAGAGGCTCCGTTTGAGGATTTGCGGCTGGCGATTGTTCCCCGCAAGCCGGAACGGTTTAAAGAAGTGGCCGATCTGATCGATCAATCCGGATTTACCTTCATTCGTTACAGCCGGCTCAAAGAACACAATGGCACAGCCGACATCAAGCCCGTAATTATTCTGGGCGACACAATGGGGGACCTCAAGAAATTCTATGGGCTTTCCACGCTGGTCTTTGTGGGACGAACGCTGTGTCCTATGGGCGGGTCGGACATGATGGAACCTGCTGCACTGGGTAAATGCACGATGTTCGGGCCGCACACGTTCAATTTCAAGCAGACCGTGGAGGTACTTCTGGAGGGCAACGGTGCCCTGGAAGTAAAGGATGCGGATGAGTTGTACGATATAACACGGAAGTGTCTGACCAATCCCGATTTTGCCGCAGCGATTGCCGCTGCAGGACAAAAAATCATCCGTCAGAATCAGGGCGCGACGCTCAAGAGCGTTAATGCCATCGTGTCGCTTGTTAAGTAGTCATGGAGGATGTTCGGCGGAGAGGTATTTATCGTCCGGACATCAGCTGCTGATAGACGGCCTCGATGGTGTTGACCATGGTTTCGGGGGCGAATTTTTCGGTGACGCTGTGTTGGCCGTTCTGGCCGAGATGCCGCCGCAGTTGCGGGTTTTCTATCAGTTTTGCACAGGCCTCCACCAGGCCGTCAATATCCTGCGCCTCAATCAAAAAGCCGGTGGAGGGATTGACCACTTCTTTGGCACCATCGATATCAAAGCTGACCACCGGTTTGGCGCACAGCATCGCCTGCGGCAAAACACGAGCCAGCCCTTCCCGCAGGGAACAGTGCACCAGGATATCGGAGGCGTGAATAGCTAATGGAATCTGGTCGGGCTGGAGCAGGCCGGTCAGCTTGATGCGATAGCCGAGACTGGCCATGCGGATTTGCTTTTTGATGCGTTCAGTCAGAGCACCGTCGCCGACGAACAGCCAGCAGCAGTCCTTATATCGGGCCGCCAGCCGCTTGGCGGATTCGATAATGTACTCATGGCCTTTAAGTTCTGCCAGACGTGCGACGGTGATGATGACCACGGCCTGATCGCTGATACCGTATTTGCGGCGAAAGGCCTTGATGTCCTCCTCTGCCGGTTTTTGCAGGAAAGCGTCTTCGTCAATCGCCGAATAGGCGGTGGTATAAGGCTTGTCTATGCCGATGCCCGCTGCTCTGTTTTTTTCCGTCATTACATCCGCAACAGTGATGAACGCATCGGTACATTTAGCCGCGGATTTTTCCGCGACAATATAGGCGCAATTGAGCAGACGGTTCTGGTAATCGTGAAAGGCCAGCCCGTGAATCGTGTGAACGACATAGGGTTTTTGCGGGCCTGACTCAAATTGACCTTTGAGGGCATGTCCTGCCCAGCGGCCCAGAATTCCTGCTTTGGCCGAATGGGTATGAATAATATCAGGCTGAAGTTTTCGCAGCAGACTTTTAAGCTGCAGATAAGTCAGAACGTCCTTGCCCGGCAGGATTGCCCGCCGCATGGAATCCAGCACAATGACCTCGTAGCCGGCGTCTTTGGTCCAGTTAAACAGTCCCCCCTCCGGCCCCAGCGCCGGGCCGGTGATGAGTGTGACCTCATGGCCTCGCTGGGCCAGCAGACGGCAGGTAATCAGGGTGTTTTCCTGTGCACCGCCCAGAACCAGTCGGGTAATAATGTGTACAATTCGCATACGCTTAGTAGAAAATTTCCAACAAACATAATCCGCTCGCCGGGGCGATGGGGCCTGCTTCAGCCCTGTTTTGAGCGGCCAGAATCCGCTGAATATCCGTTGTCGTCCATCGTCCGCGACCGACTTCGACCAGCGTGCCGACGATGTTGCGCACCATATTGTACAGAAACCCGTCGGCCTGTACATCGAAATAAATGAATTCACCTTCACTGCACACATCACATTTCAGGATGGTTCGCACGGAACGGAGCCGCTGGTCGCCGGCGGAGGCAAACGACTTGAAATCATGTGTGCCGACCAGCACCGCGGCGGCCTTGGCCATGGCTGCAACATCCAGAGAGCCGGGGCGATGCCAGCAATAACGGATTTGCAGCACGGGCCGAACCGGACCGGTGTAAATGGTATAACGATAGATTTTGCTTTGGGTATCGCTGATGGGGTCAAAGGTGTCGGGGACTTCGACTGCCTGCAGGATGGCAATGTCGTCAGGCAGCAGATTATTTAATGCCCGTGCCAGATTTTCCGTCGGAACCGGACTATCGATAGTAAAAGCAGCAACCTGACCGAGGGCGTGAACGCCCGCATCGGTACGGGACGAACCCTGTACTTCCACCGGGATACCGGTTAATTTTTCAATGGCCTGACAAATCGTGCCCTGAATCGTCGGCATCCCCGGCTGAGCCGCCCAGCCGTGATAGCAGGTACCATCGTATTGAATCACCAGTTTGATTTTGCGTAAGGCCATATCGTCCGACAAAGAAAAGGCCGGGTCAAAGCCCGGCCTTTGAATCACTCTGATCACTGTTGGGTTATAATAGTTTTTCCGCAATCTGGATGGCGTTTAATGCCGCACCTTTGCGAATCTGGTCGCCGGACACCCAGAGGTTGATTCCGCGATTGTCCGGAATCGATTCATCCTGACGAATGCGTCCGACATAGATGTCATCCTTGCCTGCCGCATCGATGGCCGGCATCGGGAAGCGATTTTTCTCGCGGTCATCGATGATGCTGACGCCGGGGGCGGTGCTCAGCAGGTCTTTGACCTGGTCGGGCGTAATCGGATCGGTGAATTCCAGGTTGATGCTTTCGCTGTGTGCCCGCAGAACCGGGACCCGCACGCAGGTCGCGGTGATGGCGATACTCTGGCAATTGAAAATCTTGCGAGTTTCTTTGACCATCTTGACTTCTTCTTCGTTATACCCGTTGGGGCCGATCTTGGAGTCATGGCAGTACAGGTTGAAGGCCAACTGATATTTCAGGTTCTTGGTGGTCACGGGTTTGCCGGCCAGCACCTCCCTGGCCTGTTCAATCAGTTCAAGCATCGCCGACTGTCCGGCACCGCTGGCGGCCTGATAGGTACTGACGACCATCCGTTTAATCGGATTAGCCTTATGCAGCGGCCACATCGGCACGTTGGCAATAATGGTTGAGCAATTAGGATTGGCGATAATTCCTTTATGCTTTTTAATCATTTCCGGGTTGACTTCCGGGATAATCAGCGGCACTTCCGGATCCATTCGGAAAGCCGAGGAGTTATCGATGACCACCGCACCCGCCTTGGCCGCCGCAGGGGCAAAATCTTTACTGCGCTGACCGCCCGCCGAAAACAAGGCAATGTCGATACCCTTAAAGCTGTTTTCTGTGAGCAGTTCAACCTTATATGTATTTCCCTTGAAGGTAATGGTCTTGCCGACAGACCGTTCGCTGGCTAAGCAGACCAGCTTGTCCAGCGGAAAGTTCCGCTGTTCAAGGATATTTAAAAATTCCTGTCCGACTGCGCCGGTCACGCCGGCAATCGCAACTTTTGCACCCATTTTGGTGTACTCCAAAAAAAGTTAGGTTTCTTACCGTATTTCCAAAGCGAGTTACTATACTGGTTTCGGTTGGAAAATGCAAGGCAGACACACAGTTTTTATTGACAGATATTGTCTGTATGAATTAATATATAATGATAAGTTATTAATAATAAGGGGCTTACTGCCGGAAAGCTTATTTCATAATCGCGGCAACAGTCTTTTTTAGGACGGGCAATTCTTTGTTTAGTATAGTCCAGACTCGCTCAACATCCACACCAAGGTAATCATGTACAAGAATATTGCGAAAGCCGGCGATTTTATGCCAGTCGATAGTGGGATGATTTTCTTTGACATGATCCGAGAGTCGTTGCGTGGATTCGGCCATGACCTGCAAATTCCGCAATACCCCATCTTGAATAAGGGTTGAACTTAGAAACGCATTTTTCGTTATTCCAGCCGTATAGGATTCGATCCGGCCAATACACTCGGAGATGTGAATTAAATAGAGCCGATCATCTTTCATAATGGCTTGGCTTCCTCAATAACTCGGTTGCGGATATACCAGTGAAGCCCTTTTTCAGTAACAATATCAACTTTCCTTCGCAGTAAATCCTGCAAATCCATCAAAAGCCCGCCTAAATCAAATAAACTTCTACCCTCCTCCAGATCAACCAGAAAATCAATATCGCTGTCGGCATCGGCTTCGCCGCGAGCCACCGAACCAAATACTCTGACATTAAAAGCCCCATATTGAGCAGCTAAAGCCAGAATCTGGTTCCGTTGTTGTTGTAACAGATCAGCAATTCCCATGATTTTCTATCCAAAAATAACTCTGATACGCTCAATATTATATCCAGAACACTACTATTTGTAAAGGACAGCAATTGAGATAAGCAGTTAATGGTATTATTTCATCGCAACCACCTGGATTTCGACGCGGGCACCGAGGGGCAGGGCGGCGACTTGAAAAGTACTCCGAGCCGGGTAGGGTTCGCTGAAAAAGGTCTTATAGACTTCATTCACCTGGGCAAAATCACCCATATCTGCCAGAAAAATCTGGACTTGTACGACATTTTGAATAGATAATTCCGCCGCAGTCAGCAGGGCGGTAATATTTTTCAGGACCTGCTGGGCCTGTTCTTTGATGCCGCCATAAACCATTTGCCCGGTGGCCGGGTCAAGCCCAAGCTGGCCGGAGGCAAAAAACATATTATTGGCCATCACGGCCTGACTGTAGGGGCCGACCGCTTTGGGAGCCGATTGCGATACAATCACTTTTTTTTCCATAATATTTCTCCTGTAAAGAATGTGCGCAGTATCTTGGGGTGACTTTCGTCGAACGTCAAGAGAAAACCGGTTTGTCGGATACGGAATTACCTGAGTTTAAGAGTACCCAATGCAATAACCGCAAAGGCGACCGACAGCAGCCAGAATCGGACAACCACCTGGGGTTCAGACCACCCGGCCAGGTGAAAATGGTGGTGGATTGGGGCACACCGGAAAATCCGTTTACCGCCGGTATAGCGGAAATACCACACCTGCATCATGACACTGGCCATTTCCATCATAAACACGCCGCCAATGACCAGCAGCAGGATTTCATTGCGTGTGACGATGGCTCCATAGCCCAAGGCGGCACCCAGCGGCAGGGAGCCGACATCGCCCATAAAAACCGAGGCGGGATGGCAATTATACCACAAAAAGCCCAGAATCGCACCGGTCAGTGCCCCGAAGAAGATGCACAATTCACCCGATTGTGGAATGTGAGGCAACAGCAGATAGCTGGCCCAACTGATCTGGCTGGTCCGCCCCATCATTTCAGAGGCAATATAGCAAAGAATGACCAGTGTTGTTGAAGCGACCCCCAGGCAGCCGGAAGCCAGCCCATCCATCCCGTCGGTCAGGTTGACGGCGTTGCTGGTGGCGGAAATATACAGAATGCTGATGATGACAAATATCCAGGTGGCCAGCGGAATGCCGTATTTATAGAAGGGCAGCCATAGCATCTTGGCGTCTTCAATATTCCGGAAATCCGAATACAGGAAATACGCCACCAGCATCGAGCCACCGAATTGAAACACCAGCTTTTCCCACGGTTTCAGGCCGTCGCGGCTGTGCTGGCGGGTTTTGCTGGTCAGTTTCAGCCAGTCATCAGCACCGCCCACCCCGCCGAACCAGATTAAGATAAATAAAGCCTTATGGATAAACGGGTTATTCAGTTTTGCCCAGAGTATCGTAGCGCCGGCAATCGCCGTCAGAATAATAATGCCGCCCATGGTGGGGGTGTTGGCTCGTTCCCGCATCAATTCATTCAAGGCTGCATGGTGAAATTCCGGCCGGTCGCCGATTTTCATCCGCATCAGCCAGCGAATGGTTTTGGGGGCCATCAGCACCGCAATGGCAAAAGCAGTCATGGCGGCCAGAATCGCCCGGAACAGCACATCGTCCCAGGCATAAAAACCCATATAGTACAGCAGTTCCTTGAGATAAGAACACAGATGGTAAAGCAATGCATTCGTCCTTTAGTATCATACCCGGGCAGGGTCAAAGGCCGGGTGAATCTCAGCCGTACCTGTGACAATCCCTGCCGATATCGCTTAGGTATAAAGTTTCCTTAATTGTTCAACCGCTTTTTCCATTCCCGCCGAGCGGGAACCCTTGACTAATACTATATCGGCAGGTCGGACAAACTCATGCAGATTATCGCAAAGGATTTGCGTGTCTGTGAAGGTTTTGCACCGTGCAGGATTGAGGCCGGCATGAGTTGCACCGGCAATAATATCGGACGCAAACGGGCCTGCGGCCGCAATAAACTGAATACCGCCGCGGGCCGCTTTCTGGCCCAGTTCGTAGTGAAATTTCTGAGATGCCGGTCCCAGTTCGGCCATGCACCCGGCTACGAAAACCGCCCGCTGATGGTCGATTTGAGACAGGGTGCTCAGGCAGTCGATGGCATTCTCCATCGAGGCCGGATTGGCATTGTAGCAGTCCACGATGACTTTTATCGGGCCTATAGTCTCAATATTCATACGCATTGCAACCGGTTCAATATCCTTGATTGCATTGGCAAAGTCCGACAGTGACATCCCCATGGTTTTGCAGATAGCCCAGGCAGCCAGGACGTTCATCAAATTAGCCCGCCCCGGCATGGGAACTTTGATGGGCAGGCCTTCAAGGGTTAATTCGCCCCAGTTGCCCTGCGTTTTGAGGTTTTGGCCCTGAAAATCACAGGCTGACCCCGTCCCAAACATCAGGTAGGGGCGATTAAGGCTCATTGTATAGCAGATGATTTCCGATTGATCGCCGTTGACAATTAACAGTCCGCCCGGGGTCAATCCGTCACTGATGGATAGCTTTTCGCGGATGATGTGTTCCACCGATCCGAAGCCTTCCAGATGCGCCGCGGCGACACAGGTTACCAGGGCAATATCGGGTCGGGCGATCCGTGTCAGGTATCCGATTTCGCCGGGGTGATTGGTCCCCAGCTCCAGCAGCAGGATTTGATGTTCGGGCCGGGCGGCCAGAATAGTCAATGGCAGACCAATATGATTATTAAAGCTCTTGGTCGCCTGATGACAGCGGAAGAATTTGCTTAACACATGATAGGTGATATGCCGCGTGGTGGTTTTGCCGGCAGAACCCGTGATGGCGATGACTTTGGCAGGCAATTGGCTGCGATACCATGCTGCCAGTTGGCCCATGGCTTTAATCGTATCGTCAACCATCAGCAGGCGGTCTTTTTGTGCCGCCGGCAAGTCGATGTCCCGCTGCACCACCGCACAGACCGCGCCCTTGTCGAAGGCCTGGGCGACATAATGATGCCCGTCAAAATTCGGGCCGGAGATGGCAAAAAAGCACTCCCCCGGGCGAATGGTTCGCGTATCGGTACTCACGGCGTCGATGGTGATATCGACCACACGGCCTGAACCGCTGCGGGCATTTAAAATAGTCTGGAGCGTTGAAAAGGTAATCATGGATTAAGCCGTCTGCTCCTGTGGAATTGACAGCGGGGTGCTGCGGCGGGGCGTTGCCCGAACCCGCGTTGCGAAATCGTCCATTTCCGCGATGCTTTCAAAGCCCACGGTCATCACATCCACGCAGTCGAGGTTGAATACAAAGTCGATGGATTTGTTTTTCTTCTGTTCATCGTTGCGGAATTTGCCTTCGCCCATGATCTTCATCCCGACGACGCCTTTGCCGTTCTGGTGGGCTAATTGAAGGACGGGTACGACTTTCTCCGGCGTATCATCCATGGACTGGCCGTAGGGATTGATTCGCGTATGGATGGAGTCCACCCAGGGTTCAGCGGCGGCCAGTTTCAGGGCATCCAGTGAATGGCACGATACGCCGTGGGCACGGATGAGGCCTTTTTTCTTCAGACCTGCCATGATGTTCATCTGCTTTTCAAATTTAGTGGTCCAGGCCTTGTCGGTCATGCAGTGAATCAGCAGTAAATCGATATAGTCGGTTTGAATTTCCTTTAAAAATCGCTCGACCACCACATCGGCATCGGGACGTTCAGTTTCCGGAAGGCCATTGGGCATAAACCAGACTTTGGTCACAAGGGAATATTTTTCGCGTTTGATGCCTTTTAACGCAGGGATTACATAGGGATGGCTGCCATACAGGTCGGCCATATCATACCACCGCACGCCGCGTTCATAGCTGGTGCGGATCAGCTTTTCAAATTCTTCTTGACCCAGCCGTGTCTGATTGGACTGGCGATTGAATCCTCGCATGCCGGTCCCCAGGCCCACCCGGCTGAATTTCAGGCCGGTCTTGCCCAGTTTGACTACCTCATACGGATCAAAGGTGCTGCTTTGCGTAGAGGCATTGGACTTTGAGCAGCCCAGCAGCAGGCCCCCGGCCATGGCCAGACCGCCCTGGATGAATCGTCGTCTTTGGATGTTCATAACAGTCCCTTCCGGATTTACAGAATCAGGTTCATGAGTTCCTGTGCCGTTTCCTGGTCGCTGAAATGGCTTTTGGTCGTCCCAATTATTTGATACGTTTCGTGGCCTTTTCCGGCGATTAAAATTATATCTTCGCGTCTGGCGCTGGAAATAGCAAGTCCAATTGCTTTTTTCCGGTCGGGTTCTACTAAGACTTTGTTTCTGGATTGGCCTGAAAAACCTGCCAGAATATCCTGAATAATCTGATTGGGTTCTTCGGTTCGCGGATTATCACTGGTGACAATCACCAGGTCGCTGAGTTTTTCAGCCACAGCCGCCATGCGGGGGCGTTTGGTTTTATCGCGGTCGCCGCCGCAGCCGAAGACGGTGATTAACTTCTTTTTACACAATGGCTTAAGGGTATTTAGTACGTTCCATAAGGCGTCATCTGTGTGGGCATAATCGACAAACACGCTGATGCCGGCTTTCTGGGCGGCCTGGTTTTGCACGGGTTCAAGTCGGCCGGGGACGTTCTTTAGAGCGGATAATCCTTTTGCGACGGTTCCTAAATCAAATCCCGCGGCCAGGCAAAGTCCCGCAGCGGCAAGATGGTTGCTGATGTTATGTCGGCCGGGCAGAGGGGTAAAGACTTTTTCTTTATAATTGTTAAAGACTATCGAGAATTCGCTGCCTGCGGTGTTCATCGATTCGATTTCAGCGTAGATATCGGCGGGTTCCTGAACGGAATACCACAAAGTGCGTACACGACATTTCTCGGCAATTTTTTGTGAATATTCGGATTGGGCATTTAAAATAGCGATGGCATGGGTCGGCAAATCAGTAAAAAGTTTTGTCTTGGCCGCCAAATACTGGTCCATGGTCTTATGATAATCCAGATGATCCCCAGTGAGATTCGTGAATGCCGCAGCAGTAAAGTTAATTCCAGCCAGTCGTTTCTGGTCCAGCGCATGACTGCTGGCTTCGATAATCATAAATTTTGCCCCATCGTCCACCATGTCTCTGGCGGCTCGGGCGATGGTAATCGGGTCCGGCGTGGTCATTGCGGATTCCGCAGAATGCCGGCCGGTCGAGGTGATTATAGTTCCGATGAGGCCGGATTTAAAGCCCGCCTGTTCGACGACCGAACGGACCAGAAAACTGGTCGTTGTTTTGCCGTTAGTCCCTGTTACAGCTAAGTTTGTGAGCTTTGCATTGGGGTCTCCCTGGGCCGCCTGAGCCAGCAGGCCCAAGGCATAGGCGCTGTCGGTTACCAGAATGACTTTGGCCTGTTTGCAATCCACGGTTTTCTGGCAGACGATATATTCAGCTCCGTTTTGAATCGCCTGGGGAATGAAATGATGTCCGTCCACATGGGTTCCCGGAACGGCCACGAATACGTCTCCGGGCATAACATAGCGAGAATCCGAACATACCTGTATCCGTTGTCCGGAACCAGTCACCAGTGCCAAAAGCTGCGTAAATGTCATCTTAATCTTTTGTCCTTAAAAGGTTATTATTTGTGAAATAATTAGGCCATTCCATAGTCTATATCTACAGGGAGCGACTTTCGTTTGCCCCATACGCCATATCTCTGTATAATGGCCCAACAAAGTAAGTTTTCAATGCGAATAGAATTATTTTCGGCGTTTTGAATCGTAAAACCTGAGAAAATAGGAAAGGACCTCCGCATGAACAGGAGCTTATCTGTCTTAATCTTGTTGGCAAGTCTGGTCAGTGGCTCATTTGTGATGGCTGCGACCGAAGAAGTCGATTACATGGCGATTCTGATGGACGGCAAAAAGATCGGCCATGCGGTTCATACCCGTCGGGTCGAAGCCTCTCGCGTGACGACCATTGAACAGATGAATCTGCTGATTGGCAGAGGGCCGGCGGCAATCCAGTTTACCGGCACGGAAACCAGCGTTGAAAACACGGCCGGCAAACCGGTGGCCTTTGAGATTGTGCAGAATATCAGCGGCATGGAGCAGCGTCGCAAAGGCACCATCAATTCCGGCAAGGTCAGGATGACGATTCAAAACGGCCCTGCGACCGAACAGAAGGTCATTGCCTACCCGCGAGGGGCTTTAATGGCCGAGGGGATGCGCCTGCTGCAACTGCAAATGGGTCTGGAGCCGGGCCTGAAATATGAGACCCAGATATTCCGCCCGGACATGGATCAGGCGCTGCCGGCTCAAGTCGAGGTGGGCAATAAAACGAAAGTGGATTTGTTCGGCAGGGTATTGGATCTGACCGAAATAAAAGTCAGTATGCAGGTCAGCGGACAGGCACTCACGGTGACCAGTTATGTGGATGATAATATGAAGGCTCTGAAAAGCATTGTGCCGATGATGGGGATGCAGCTTGAGATGATTGCCTGTGATAAAGAATTTGCGATGAGCCAGGACAGCGTGGTGGATTTTCTGGATAAATTGTGTGTCGTCAGTCCGACGGCGATGACGGCCAGGGATTTGGCCGGGCCGATTGTCTATGAATTGACGGCGACGACGGACAAACCTCTGATTCTGCCCACGACCAGCACGCAGACGGTCAAAGAGATTGCCCCGGGGCGTTTCCAGCTTACGATTCAGCCCGTCAAGCCCCAGGATGGAATCAAGTATCCCTACGATGGCAAAGATGTCCAGATCAAGAAATTCATGGATCCGGCTGAATATTTGCAGTCCAAAGATGAAAAAATTCTGGACCTGGTCAAGTATGCTGTGACCAGTACCGATGATGCGGCCAAGGCGGTTTTTCAGATTGAAAATTTCGTGAAGGGCTACATCACCAAAAAAGACCTGTCAGTGGGCTATGCTTCGGCAGCGGAAGTCGCGCAGACCCGTCAGGGGGATTGTTCGGAACATGCCATTCTTGCCGCGGCGATGTGCCGGGCGGCGGGGATTCCCGCCCGCGTGGTCTGCGGGGTGGTCTATGTCGAGGCCCTCGGTGATAAGAAGAATGTTTTCGGCGGCCACATGTGGGCCGAGGCCTATATCGGCGACAAGTGGATTCCACTGGATCCAACGCGGGCGCCCAATGGTTTTACAGCCGGGCATATTGCCCTGGCCTGCGGCAATGGCGAACCGATTGACTTTTTCTCGATGGTCAATACCCTCGGTTGTTTCAAAATTGATAAGGTGATTCTGCCCTCGCAGGCGGCCCGGCCTGCGGCCGTGCAGCCCCAGGCAGGAGCCAAATGATCGACCTTGCCTCCAAAGACTATCTGGTGATTGTCCAGTGTGAGATTGTCAAGCAGCGCTGCCCGGGGTATTTATGCGAGAAGGCCTGGCATGAGCGGACGGGCGGATTCGCAGCGTATCCCAAAGATAAATCGTACCGTGTGATTCATCTGACCTGCGGCGGATGCTGCGGCAGGGGGCTGCATCGCAAACTGACACTGTTGAAGCGCACGATCAAGAAAAAGGAAAATATTGAAAAGGACAAAATCATCGTCCAGCTTTCCTCCTGCATCACCAAAGACAATTATCACGCTCCGCCATGCCCGCATCGGGATTATATCCGGGCGCTGGTGTCCAAAATCGGGATGGATTATTTGGAAGATACGGTCATCAGCAGAATCGCCCAGCGGCGTCGTGAAGAAGGGATTTATTCCGAATAGCTGCGGTTTATAACCGGGGCACATCGACCTCGGGGCCGTATTTTTCTCTGGCCTGCTCTTCGATGTACTGCAGAATGGTCGGGAAATCGCTTTCCGGCTTCAGATTCGTTCCGCTGCCGTCCGGATAGATAATCGCCAGGATGGGAGTGCGTTCCTTTTCGGAGGGTTTCATTTCGACCTCAAATCTGAAGCCCGATTGTGATGCAAAATTCAAATCCGGAACCGGATACGACAGCGGCTCGGTCTCGGTACAGATGCCGGGAATCAGCCATGGGGTGATAAAACCATCATCGTCACCCGTGTCGAAATTTCTTTTGTTCATTCGGATCAGAAAATAAAAATCATTATGAAACCATTTTTCCTTGACGGTGTGTTCGGCCAGTTCTGCCACCGCCGCCGACTGGATGCATAATTCCTGCATCTGGCGATTAATCAGCTTGGTCAGTGCAGTGTCAAAGTCCTGCTGCGAGTCTTCCATGGCCTGGGCGGCAAGTCGTGTTCCCAGCAGGTCCGAATAGGTGTCTTCCCATGAAAACGAGGAGGGGTGTTCCGGCAGAAAGGCAACTGAGGCAAAACCGAACCAGGTGACGATCTCGTGCCAGACCGTGCTGGTATGCGCCAGATACTGACCCAGCCGGATGGAAACTGAGTTGGCAATGGCTTTTTGCTGCTCCGGACTGAGGCTTGCCCAGTGTTCCGGATAGTGGATAGTAATGGTATAAATGGAAGGTTCGATGATTTGGAATGAGAAACCCGGCTGGCCTTGAATTAAATGCTGTTGTGCAATTTCGCGGAGATAGCGGGTCCGATCCGCCGATTCCCGCAGGTGAGCGATGTCGATGAAGCCGCCGCGACAGGTATAGACCATGCCGTTTTGTTCCGACCAGCCGCTGTTGTATTGATGGTTCCCCAATTCATCCGGCTCCGGGAATTCCATCCCGAGCGGGCAGCCGAAAAACGCTCCTACACGCTGGCTGAGTTTAGAGGATGTCCTGCATCCTGTGATGGCCGGAACAACTGCCGCCAGCAGAATAAGATAAAACCTCTTGTCAAAAATGAGTAAGGGCATCAACGACTCGCTGAAACTCCATATCCTTCTTGTTGCGTTGACCGCGGATTCCGGATATTATACTTTCAGATATGAAATTGCCGCAAATAAAGCCGTGGAATACGGTTTCAAATCAAGGTATATTGGCGACTTATTTCATTCTAAATATATCCATTAAATGAAAAACAGGGTTTTGTCAAGCGTGATTTCGGCATCACATTGCATGGTGCTGTAATCCCTGATTGCCGGGTGCTGATGAAGAAAAATGTCACAAAAAGTTTATTCGAGGAGATGGATCGGCCGGAATTGCCGCCGGGCCTTGTGATTCGTGTGGCCCTGGATACGGGGGCCGACAGTGAATTCGATTACCTGCTGCCGGAAAATCTGGGGATTGTTGTAGAAGGTCAGCGGGTTGAGGTTCCCTTTGGCAAAAATAACAAACTGATTCCGGCCTTTGTGCTGCATGTGCTTGCCGATGCCGAAGAAATTCGCAAGGCTAAGCAGTTTCGTCTGAAAGCAGTGCGGAAAATTCTGGATGCGGTGCCGCTATTGGATAGTCAGTTGATGTTGCTGGCCCGCTGGATTGCCGAGTATTATGTCTGTCCGCTGGGACAGGTTCTGGCGTCGATTATTCCGGCGGCGGTCAAAAAAGATGCCGGGGCAAAGACCGAGCAATTTATCTATTTGTCCGCGGAAGCCGGGCAGGCCGGAGCCGATATCAAAAGCAAAAAGCAGCGGGCGATTCTTGATATTCTGCAAACGCTGGAGGCGTTTGATGAATCGCGAGGGGTAGAAAAAAAATCATTGCTGCGTCAGGGGCAATGCGGGCCGGTTCCGCTCAAGCAGCTTATTCGCAAGGGTCTTGTCTGTGTCGCGGCGCGCCGGGTGATTGGGGCACTGCCGGCAATTCCCCAGGCTCTGACGCTGGGCGGCAAATCCGTGATTCTGAATGCAGGTCAGCAGGCCGCCGTGAATCATTTGACTGCCCAGCTTCAGTCGAACACGTTTGGCGTGACACTGCTGCATGGTGTAACCGACAGCGGCAAGACGGAGGTGTATATCCGCGCCATCGAGGTCTGTCTGCAGCAGGGCAGGCAGGCGATTGTGCTGCTGCCTGAAATTGCCTTGACCGCCCAGATGGTGGAACGTTTTCGGCAGCGGTTTGAAAAAGTGGCTGTTCTGCATTCCGGCCTGAATCATTCGCAGCGTAACGCTCAGTGGCAGATGATCAAATCCGGCGATGCCGATGTGGTGATCGGGGCGCGGTCGGCGATTTTTGCGCCGCTGTCGAAGGTCGGTCTGATTGTGGTCGATGAAGAGCACGAGCCGGGCTACAAGCAGGATACCGTGCCGCGTTATCATGGACGTGATGTGGCGATTAAGCGGGCTCATCTGGCCGGTGCGCATTGCCTGCTGGGATCGGCGACGCCGTCTCTTGAAACCCTATTCAATTGTCGAACGAAGCCGTTTTATACGTTAATGGAACTGCCCGAACGGGTAACCGGGATGCCGATGCCCGAGATGAAGCTGGTGGATATGACGCTGGCTTTTCAGGGATCCGGCCAAAAAGGCCCGCATATCCTGAGTCCCCTGCTCATCGAGCAGCTTGAAAAGACACTGGACAAAGGCCAGCAGGCGATTTTGCTGCTGAATCGTCGGGGATACAGCAATTTTGTCTATTGTCCGAGCTGTCATCATACCCTGCACTGTATGAATTGCGATGTAACCCTGACATTTCACAAGCGTGCCCATCTGGATAAAACCGAAGACACGGCTGTCGGGACGCATATTCAGGGCGGCTATGCGATATGCCATTATTGTTTGTCCAAGACGATGGTTCCGAAAAAATGTCCGCTTTGTCAGCATACGATGACCATGATTGGGCTGGGGTCTCAGCGGCTGGAGGAAGAATTGCTGGCGTGTCTGCCGCAGGCCCGGATCAAACGCGTGGACAGTGATTCCATGAGCGGGCAGGATTATTACCGTGTGCTCGATGATTTTGCAACGGGCAAGATTGATATCCTGACCGGCACCCAGATGCTGGCCAAAGGGCTGCATTTCCCCAATGTGACGCTGGTGGGTATTGTCAGTGCGGATACGGCCCTGACGCTGCCGGATTTTCGAGCCAATGAACGGACATTTCAACTAATCAGCCAGGTGGCAGGCCGGGCGGGCCGGGGCGACAAACCGGGGCTGGTGATTGTGCAGACTTTTTTGCCGGATGCCCCCGTGATTCGTTATGCGATTCGCTATGATTTTCAGGGATTTGTAAAAGAGGAGCTTGAACATCGAAAAATGTGTTATCTGCCGCCATTCTGGAGGATGGGGATAATTCATATCAGGGATACGATTTATGAGCGACTGGAAGCAGGCGCCAAAGTGCTCAAGGAGCGGATTGACTCTGCCATCGGGCGTCTTGGTCTTGAAATAAAGCTACGTGGTCCGATGCCAGCCACCATCAGCAGGATTCAGCGGTTTCACAGGCTCCAGATCATCCTGCAGGCCCCCAGGGCGGGGGATTTACAGCGGCTTTTTGCGGATTTGCGTACTCAGGCGGCTATTCGTCCGGCGGTGCAGATTTATTATGATGTTGACCCAATTCACGTTTTGTAGCTTGCTTTTTTTGGAAAAGTGTGTATAGTGGGCACCTTTCACAGCCCGGAGAATAGCTCAGCTTGGCTAGAGCGCTGCGTTCGGGACGCAGAGGTCGCAGGTTCAAATCCTGTTTCTCCGATTTCTCATAAAGCCTTGCAAATTAAACACTTGCAAGGCTTTTTTTGGGGCTTCTTACAGGCCAAAACAGCCATCGAAACTTAATTTTGTCACTTTATAACCCCGGTTATGAGGAACAAAACGATGACTGAATCGCGAAAAACCAAACCAGAAAAGGCAAGCAGCCAGCCCGGAACAGTCCCCCGCAAGGGTCGCTATTCTCCTTGTCCTCCAGGGCAAGAAATGATCTTCGCACATCCGTAGTTTTACGGAATTTTAAGGAAGAACGTCTGTGGAAGGGAATAATCTTGATTTAACAATCAGATTATTTGTAAAATTGAGGATGTTGTCACGGATTTAAGTGGTTTGTAAATAGTCTGAAGTGGAGGTGGGAACCATGAAAAAGATGATTTTTCTGGTTTTATTCCTGATGACCGTCGCTTCAACGCTGTATGCATCAGTACTGACATTTGACATTGATGGCCTTCCCAATGGCCATATCATGTCAAATGACTATGGGGATCGTGTGGCCTGTTCCCAGATGGGCATTTTTCACTATGGATTAGAGTCCGGCATCACTCCGAACGTTACCGTAGCCTATGCCGGGGATCGCACCTGGTCGGTCTTTCCCACTTTCTGGGCCGCCGGCTATAATGATCTGTATAATGTCATCGAAAATGAATCCGATGGCGACACCGGATACCAGGTTATTTTTCAGGCCGATCCCAACGTCATTGTCCGATTGGAAAGCTTTGATGTGGGCAATTGGGGGGGGGCAAATCAACGTCCCCGAAATCAGGGTTACTAACGGCGACGGACTGATCCTGTTTCAGAGGATTAACGTTACACTGCCGGCCAGTACGGTCAAACAGCATGTTCATTTCGATATGCCTGCTGAGGTTTATGGAACCAAGCTTATCCTGCGGGTCGATACGACCAACCTTGGGGGTAACAGCGACAATATCGGCCTTGACAATATCCGTTTTTCGCAGGATCCTCCAGTTCCTCGCCCATCGGTGGATATTGACAATAACGGAATCGTAGATCTCAATGATTTGGTTCTGCTGCTTGAGTACTGGCTGGTACTGCCTGCCCCGGTAAACCTCGATGTCGTCGTCGATTGCCGAATCGATCTGAATGATTTTGCCTGGCTGGCCTCTTTCTGGCTGACCGCTCCATTGCCTGAAAATCAGTAAGCCCGCCGTATCTGCGTCCACCCATGCCATGGCTGGTTTCTGTTGATTCCAGACGTCGGACTCTGTTTATGAAAGATGCAAGCTGATGCAGGCAATTCGAGTCAGGGGCTTGTCAGATTGGCAGAGGGGAAGGGGATTGTGTAAAGGTAAAATTGAAACTTTTCGCTTTATTTTGTGGAATAAAATGATATACTAAAGGGGACGTTTGCATAGTGTATGCTCGATGGGGTCGGACACCAGACAGCTTTTGTTGCATTGTGCGCGAAATCTATCAGGCGGGAGATTGAGTTATGAGGATAGTTGACATAGCAGCCGCAGCAGGGGTATCCCCCTCCACCGTATCGCGTGTCATTCATGGCGGTAAAAACATCGCACCTGCCACCGCAGAACTGGTTCGACGAATCATGAAGCAAATGGGGTATTATCCCGGTTCGAGTCGGAAGGTATCCGATCAGGCATTCGGCATTCCATATCCGGAATTATCGCGCAGAGGTCAAGTTATGGTGCTGAGCTTTTCGTATCAGTCCTGGCTGGATTCCATCTGTTGTCTGGATAACCTCAATTGCCTGTCGACGGCGCTGGTGCATCATGGACTGGGAATGAATTTTCTCCACTGGCCCAATATGTACTGTTTGCCGTCGGATGTATGCGAAATCACGGATGGATTCATTTTACTGCAGGGACAGCCGCCTTCGCCGTTATGGCGCCAGATTCATTCCAAGCCGGTGGTTTCGCTGTTCAGTCATCCGACAACTCCCGGCGATCATATTCTCGTGGGGCATTATCAGGCAGGGCATCTGGCCGGTGACTATTTTCAACAGAAAGGATTGAATCGGGTGGTGTTGATGACGCCGGCGAATCCGCCCGCCTATGCAGAGCAGCAGGCGGAGGGATTTCGGATTTTTTGTCGACGAGAGCAAATGCCGTTTGAAGAATGCCTGCTTGTGCCGCCGGCACACGAGATTCCGCTGGGTCCTGTGGCCGCCGAATGCATGATTGTGCAGGCCATGGAAAAACTGATTGAAGCGGCTTCCTTTCCGATGGGAGTCTTTATGCCTTCCTGCTGCCTGACAGCACTGGCTTATCGATATCTTCAGACCCGGGGGATTGTGCCGGGCAAAGATGTGCAGTTTATCTGTCTGGGATATCAGGTTTCTGCAATACTTGGATTGTGTCCCCGGCCGGCATATATTGATATGGGATTGTCGGAAATTGCAGAAAATACGGCCCAGTTGTTGATTTTGCGGATAAAAAACCCTCAATCCGGACGTGCTTTGCAGGTTTCAGTCAGCCCCCGGCTGGTGGTTGGTGAGAATTAATGTAAGTCTCTATATAAAATAGAGATAAGATATTATCCGCAAGCCCTTCAAAGTGCCTGTCTGGCCTCTGTCCTTATCTTTTTCGCCGTTTCTTTCAAAAATAGTTTTGCCTATATTCCAATTTAGGATTATCATTTATTGAGTAGTGATAAAACATTATCGAGGTCAAAAACTATGATGAAAGTACTCTTAGTTGATGATCATGAGATAATGCGGGAAGGCATTTGTGCTCTGCTCAAGAAAAATGATGAGCTGGAGGTGGTTGGTCAGGCTGCGGATGGGCGTATGGCTTTGGAGCTGGTCAATCAACTCAATCCCGATGTCGTAATTATGGACATTGGAATGCCGAATCTGAATGGGATAGAGGCTACCAGGCAGATGGTTATTGAACACCCGCATATCAAAGTGATGGCGTTATCAACACATTCCGACGGTGCAATTGTTGCTAAAATGATTAAAGCCGGCGCGACGGGCTATATGCTAAAGGAGTCAGCTTTCTCCGAGCTGATGGACGGTTTGCGCACGATGGCGGATGGCAAGACCTATCTGTGCACTAAAATCGCCAAGGTGGTTTTTGCCGATTACATCAATCTGTTGACCAATCCCAAGGCCGACACTCCGGACGGATTAACCAGCCGGGAACGTGAGGTTCTGCAATTGGTTGCCGAAGGCCACACGACCAAAGAAATCGCCCGGGTGCTTCATCTAAGCCCCAAGACCGTGGATTCTCATCGTGAGCATATTATGGAAAAACTCAGTATCCGTAATGTGGCCGGCCTGACCAAGTATGCCATACGGGAAGGTTTGACAGGGGCCTGAATTTCCTAATTCTATTTCTTAAATAGTCGCCATTTTACATCCAGTACTTCGTATGCGATAGAAGTAAGGGGGGGGGATTCATTTATACATCACGGTTTTCTTTCATTTTCAGTACTATTTAGGGGGATTTCTTAAAAAAAATCCGTATTTTCCCCATTAAGGCCTGGCGAGAATTCTGCCGATAGACAGTTTTATGAATTCGAATCTTTCAGGCCTGTCAGGTAGGGTCGACTTAGGCAATTATTCGGAATCTCCTTTTTGAGGTTTACAGTTTACGTTCGTGTAGATCGGAGCCGGCTTAATAACCGGCTCGGTCTGCTTCTGTTTGAAACGAATATTGCCCCTGTCGGTCCGGGCAGATGTGAATCATCTCCATTCAGGGCTGTACAGGCTATCGACGATTTGGGACATGACCACAGCATGATTATATGAGTTTGCGTCTGGAGCGGAAATCGGCTTTGTGGATGTCCAAATTCAGCACAGTGAGTAATACGTCTCAGGAGTAATGCAACAATGGGTCAACAGCAACACAGTCAAAAAGACTGTACAGACAACAGCAGTCTTGCTGCGGTGCTGGAAGAGAATCTTCAGCTCAAACGAAGACTCCACCAGCTCCAGCAGGAGTTTTTTACCATTTTTGATTCGGTTCCGGCAATGATCTGGTATCGTGACCGGACCGGAAAGATTCTTCGTGCCAACCGCTGTGCCGCGGCATCGGTCGGGATGGCGGTTCAGGATTTGAGCGGCAGAAATTATTATGAACTGTTTCCGGACGGGGCGGTCAAGGCCTTCGAAAAAGACCTTCGGGTGATTCTGACCGGGCAGCCGATTCGCGGACAAATGCGGCAATATGAGACGGCACAGGGGCAATGCCGCTGGGCTTTGGCCGACCGCATCCCTTATTATGATGAGCAGGGCAATATCGCCGGGGTGATGGTCTTTGCCCAGGATATCACCGAACGCAAACGGGCCGAAGAATCCCTGCTTAAGGCCAAGAATGAAATCGAAAAGGCCAACCGGCAGCTTCGGGCCGCCGCCGAGAAATCGGCTATTCTGGCCGAAGAGGCCATGCTTGCCAATCGAGCCAAGAGTGATTTTCTGGCCAATATGAGTCATGAGCTGCGAACCCCGATGAATGCAATTATCGGATTTGCAGAAATTCTGCTGTCGGAAACGTTATCCGAGGAGCAGAATCATTATGTCAACACCATTCATCGCTCGGCCAAAAATCTGCTGGAACTGATAAACGATATTCTGGATTTTTCCAAGATTGAAGCCGGCAAACTTCATATCGAGATCGAATCCTGCAATGTCAACGAGGTGTTGACCGAAATCCGTGACCTGCTTGAAATGACCGCGGTCAAAAAGGAAATTAATCTGTGTATAGAAAAAGAGCGTTCCGTTCCGGACGTCTTTTTCTGCGACCCGATGCGTCTGCGGCAATGCCTGCTGAACCTGCTGAGCAATGCCATCAAATTTACCGAGCAGGGACGGGTTCGGCTGTCGGTCTCAATTCGTGAAATCACCGGGCAAAAACGCATCTGTTTTGCTGTTGAAGATACCGGCATCGGTATTCCTGCCGACAAACAGAAGACGCTGTTTGAGTCTTTTGTGCAGGCGGATGTGAATACCGATCGCAAATATGGAGGAACCGGTCTTGGTCTGGCCATTACCAAACGCCTGTGCAGTCTGCTGGGCGGTTATGTCCAACTGCAGAGTCAGCCCGGACAGGGGTCTGTTTTTACGGTCGTGCTGCCGTTTGCGGCCAGCCGGGAGGAGATGCTCAATGCGATTCAGCAGAAAAAACAGAGCAAGCCGTCCAGGGAGCGGTCAAAAGAGGATGCCGGCATTAAACTGCTGGTGATTGAAGATAAAACGCCCAGCCAGTTGGCCATGAATCTGATTCTCCGTCGGCAGGGGATTGATGTTCGGATTGTTCCCTCTGAGCCGCAGCGTATTCAGCGCGCACTGGAAGACCGGCCCGACCTGATTATGCTGGATATGCAGATTACCGGACTGGATCCGATTGAACTGGTTCAATCCTTTCAGCGGCAGGGTGTTGCCGCCCCGGTGATCGCTGTGGCCGAGGAGGGAACCGAAGCGGTGCGTCTGCAATGTAAAGCCGCCGGCTGTAAGGAATGTCTGGTCAAACCGGTGAGCCGCATTGAGCTGTTCCAGGTTATTCAGCACTATGCCCTGCAACCCCATGCAGGGCAGTGCCGGCAGGATAGCACGGAGACACACCTTTCCGGGCTTGCATCGGAACTTTCCACAGAATTGAATGCCCTGATGGACAAATTGCCTGATTTGCTGCAGGTTATTCCGGAACTGCTCAACCAGTCCAATCGACAGGCTCTCAAACGCGTGGCCCATCTTCTGGCCGAAATCGGATCGGCGGCTTCTCTTGCCGAGTTAACTAATAAAGCGACGGTGCTGGAAAACATCATTGATGCCGATTCACAGGATAAAGCTGCAATCGACCAAATTATCGAAGGCATCAAGGCCGTCTGCAGACAGGCGGAAAATCATGACGGCGCTGAGACTCTTGGTGCTTGTCAGGTTGATAAAGCAAACTAATCCGTCCGCAGTTTCAACATAGCCAGGTCCACATCAGATAATCAGGTCGCAGGCTTCCGGCGGCATCCAGTGCGCATCCTTGCCATCCCATTTGACATTGCAGCCGATGGGATTGGTTATCGGTTTGGTAATGGCTTTGCCGGTGATCAGCTCACGCAGGGCGTTATCCAGGTCGTTGATGGTCATCTTGCTGGTATCACGCGGATTGTCCACTCCCCGTCCGGTATAAACCAGTTTTCGCGTCCCGTCAAAGACAAAAAAATGCGGTGTTCGCAGCGCCCCGTAAGCCCGGGCGATATTCTGTGTCCGATCATACAGATACAGCCACGGGAATCGGTATTGTTCCATGCGTTTGATCATCTCCGCGAAGGAATCCTCTGCGTAAGTGTTGGGACTGTTGGAATTGATGGCGACAAACTGCACTCCATAAGGAAGGAATTGGATTGCCGTCTGCCGCGTGACTTCATCTGAACCTTTCACATACGGACAGTGATTGCAGGTAAAGAAAATGACCAGATAATCCGCATTTTTGAAGTCCAAAAGAGTATAAAATTTTCCATCCGTCGCCGGTAATTTGAAATCCGGAGCGAATTGCCCCAGTTGCACTGTAAAAGCCATAGTCTGACTCCTTTCCATGCCGCAGGCATGATTTTATTGTATTTGACCTGTCAAAAACGGGGAATATCATCCTGTTTTATCAAAGTCAATGGAACAATCAGGATATGACCTCTATACTATTGTATTCCTGATTATGTTCAGGGAAAACGTGAAAGAGCTGCTTGTCGTGATAAGAGCAAAAATCTGCCTGGAGGATAAAAAGGATTGCCGCTTTTGGCCGGATGGGTATAATCCCAGTGGAAACAGTGTCGATAAATGACCGCAAGGCTTGGTTTTAGGAGAACAGCGATGCAAAGACGGGATTTTTTGACTGCCTCATGTCTGACAGGACTGGCCGCATGTGGAATGGGTACAGGCCTGGCCGGTGCCGCCGAGTCCGGCCCAGATTTTTTCGAGCTGCAGAAGGTTCTGTTTGATGATGACAGTCAAACAGAGAAGTTTTTTCACTACATGGCGGCGGCCGCGATACCTGCCCTGAACCGTATCAACATCAATCCCGTAGGCGTGTTTGTCCCCCAGGATACGGCAAATACGGTGTACGTTCTTCTGCGTCATCGCAATCTCGAATCCGTGATGACCGCAGGTCCCAGGTTGCTGGCTGATGCGGTGTATCTGAAAGAGGGAGCGGCGTTTTTGGATGCCCCGGCTGACGCACGGACCTTCAAACGCATCGAAAGCTCCCTGATGGTCGCCTTTGAAGGGATGCCTGCGCTGGATACCCCAATCCAGGATGCCGGGCGGATTTTCCAGCTTCGCATTTATGAAAGCCCCAGCGTCAAAACCGGACTGAAAAAGATTGAAATGTTCAATCAGGGAGAGCTGGAAGTCTTCCGCAAGACAGGGCTTCATGCGGTGTTCTTTGGCCAGACGCTCATCGGACCCGCCATGCCCAATTTAACGTATATGCTGGTCTTTAAAGATGCGCAACAGCAGCAGGATAACTGGAAGGCATTTGTTTCGCATCCGGACTGGCTGAAAATGAAGGCTATCCCGGAGTATGCAGATAACAAGATATTATCCAATATTACCAATATGATATTGAAGCCGGCGGCCTGTTCACAGATTTGAAGATTCTCGTGTCAGGCCTTGCTTTGGACCAGTAACCGGGAGCGTACTTCGGTCAGGTAGGACAGCATTTTGTCGGCCTGCTGACGGACTTTGGCATCCGGATGATTGACCCGGCTGTTCCATTTGCGGTATTCTTCGGTAAGACGTTTCAGCGTCTCTTCGACGGGCAGAGTTGGATCAATCCCCAATACACATGCGGGATCGGGATTTTCCTGGGCCTCCAGGGGCAGATACTTCTGATAAATGGCCTGAAAGCGGTCTGCCGGCAATTCCAGCCGTTCCGACAGATTTTTGAGCCAGTCCTGCAGTGGACGACTGACCGGCTGTGCGGCGGCGGCAATTTTGACACACACTTCGATAAGCCCGAAACGATAATTTGTATCGGCCCGCTGAAGCAGGATTTCACAGGCCTTGTCCACGGCCTGTTCCGGGGTTTCAGAGGGGATGACTTTGTGCACATCAATCGTTAAATTGGCCGCTGCATGATTCACGCATCCATTGAGCCAGTTTTCAATCAATTTCTGCTGTTCCGGATTGGGTTGATTTCCGGCAGCCTGATGGGCCAGAATATAGCCCCCGGCCAGAATCTGTTCCATCCGTTTTTCAAAATCCAGATATCCTTCCGCAGCGGCAACAAAGTAGTTGAGGGTGGTTTTGGCGACGGCCAGTTCACGGCCGGTGCCCACCTGACTGATACGGGTGGTGAATTGCAGCAGGCGCTGACCGCGCTTGGGAAACCGCAGGACATCGCAGCTCAACTCAAGCACGGTTCTCCATTGCGGCAGAATCGCATCACGGCCGGGGATGATTCCGTTATGAGTCTGGAAAAAGAATTCCATCCCTTCGGCCCGCCGCATATTGGGCTGGGTGCATAAAACGCGCAGCGGCTCAAGCAGTCCTTCAGTGATGTCCATAATTTCCACCGATACATTGGTGTCGCAGGAATCACAGGGGGTGGTAATCCGCCCCCGCATGCCCACCGCGAGCACATCAATCTCCGCTCCGTCGATGGATTTGCCCAGCAGTTCCACCCGGTTCTCAAAATGATACGGGTCCAGTCCCTTCAATCCGGGCAGCAGGCTGCGCAGCCGCGGTATGACCCATATCAGGAATGCGGTCATAATCGCTGTCAGAATGATAATCGCCGCGGTATTCATAGTATGTGCCGCTATTGAACCTTCATTTTTTGCAGGGTTTCGGCCTGCTGATTGACGTGGCTCTGCGACAATTCACCGTCTTTGCCGATGCAGAATTCCACTTCGAGCTTGCGGCCGGATTCCTGGTCCTCGAATTCACAATGCATACGCTGGTTGGCATCGTAGCTGTATTCCACGCGAATGGGTCTGCCTGCGGGGCGACCGCCGGGCAGTTCGAAAATCTCGGTGGCTATCTTGTTGACAAAATCAGGATCTTCATCCTCGCCCTGGGTAATCATGACCTGCAGTTCGGTCTGGTTTTCAGCCATGGTATAAAACGTCTGTGTGGTCGAGCAGGGCAGAGGCGTATTTTTCTTGAGCAGGATGGTATTGCGAACCACGTGCCGCCCGGTCTGCTCATCCAGCGGTGCGCAGATTGTACCGTAGCTGTGGTTGCATACATCTTTGAGCTTGACATCCCGCAGGCCGCCGGCGATGCCCTGTGGAATGGATTCGGGTTTTTCCCGCAGCATTGTCAGGCCGGCATGAATCGAGGCCCCGAGGGCGACACATTCATCGACATTGACCGCTGCTTCGGGTGCAAAGCCGAATTTGGCGGTTAATCGCTGCTGGACCATGGGAATGCGTGTGGAACCGCCGACCAGCAGAATCTTGTTGATGTCCTTGGGGGAGGATTTGGCCTCGTCCAGGGCCACATCAATCAGCATCTCCGTGCGGGCAATCAGCGATTCGATGGCTTTTTCGAATTGTTCCCGTGTGATTTCAACGCGAGCGCTGCCGCTGGCACCGTAAAGCACTTTCTTGGCGCTGTTCCGGCGTGACAGGGTCTTTTTGACGTCTTCGGCCTCGTCTTCAAATTTGGCCATATCCTGATCGTTCTGAATCAGTTTGGCGCCGCACTGTTTCTGATATTCCTGCTCGAACAGCTCGATAATTTTATGGTCGAAATCAATGCCGCCCAGAGCATGGTCGCCCTGGCTGCACAGGATTTTCATGTTTTTTCCCTTAATGTCCAGGATGGTCACGTCAAAGGTGCCGCCGCCGAGGTCATACACCAGAACGCGTCCGCTGATATCATGGCTGGCCGCATAAAACAGGGCCGCCGCGACGGGTTCATTGACTATACCGATGACATTGAGTCCGGCCAGGGTGCCGGCATCCATCGTCGCTTTGCGGCGGGTTTCATCAAAATGAGCCGGCACGGAGATAACGACGTCGGTAATGGGCCCGTGTTCTTTTTCAGCATCCTGTTTGAGTTTTTTCAGAATCAGGCTGGAGATTTCCTGGGGGGTCCAGGTGTGATTGTCAATCACCTTGGTCCAGTCGGTTCCCATGTGGCGTTTAACAAACCGCACCGCCCGCTCGCTATTGATCTGTCGGCTGTTGATGGCTTCAATTCCGACCCGCACGCCGCCTTCATCCTCGTCAAAATAGACGGCAGAGGCGGTAATGCGTTCTCCTTCACTGTTGGGGATAATTTCCGGGCGACCGATGGAATTCAGTATCGCAATGGCCGAAAATGTGGTTCCAAGGTCTATTCCAACTAATTTTGTCATAATCAAACTCCAGGATATTAATCATCCAGGTTATTCAAACAGCTTGACCTGGGCACAACGGACAATTTTCACTTCTTCATCACTGATCAGATATTGATACCCCGGCCGCAGAACACGAGCGATGGTGCCGCTGTGTTCCGGCTGGGAATTGGGTTCTTTATCATGAATGGCCTCAGCGTAGCGTTCCAGGCCTTTGTAATCGGCGCCGATGTCCGGCTCGAATTGTTCCACGCCGCTGGATTCCAGCGCAAACGACAATTCATCGCGAATCTCTTCCAGCGATTGGGTCTCTTTGTTCTGCTGCCTGGCGATCCGGATACGGTCGGAAATGTTATCAATGCAGCGGATAATGCGAAGACAAAACCGACGGATCAGCATCCAGTCGTACCCGTCCTGCAGTTTCTTCATCTGGTCCTGCTGCTTGGCGGCAAACTGGCGAATGGCCGAGACTTCTTCGGTGAGTTCGGATAAGCTGTTCAAGACCGGCTCAGTGGTCATCATCAAAGGTTCGTTCGAGAGAATCTCCTGTTGAGCTGCCGCTGTTGCCAAACCCGACGAATGGGTGGATAAGCCGGCCGTCTTGCGAGCCGAGCGGATCGATTCAAAGTAGCCGACATCTCGCGGTGACAATTGCGGTTCAGAGTCCAGCGAGGGCGATGGTTGTTTTTCTTTATCAGAATGCGGAGTTTCTGCTGTCGGAGCGGGTTGAGTTTTTGCCTTTAGAGGCTCGGCTGCTTTTTGCGGTTTTATGACGGGTTTTTCTTCGGCGGGTTGTTCTTCCTGCTTCTGTTTCCCGCGAAGCAAGACTGTTTTGACAAGCCAGACGACGGTAACTATGGTGAAGATAAATACACCCGCCCCAAGGCAAACCGAGGAGGCGACGATGATCATTTCCCGGGTTTCACAATTTCGGCGGAACTGATCGACTTTGTCCTGCCAGCCGGCCCCATACATCACCTCGGCCAGTTCTTCAGGAACGGTCTTGCTGCCGTTGGCCAGGTGAACCATATCGATTGCAAGCTGCTTGTCCTGATTCTGTTCGAGCTGCCGCTGTATTTCCGGACCGCCAAAGATGCCCTGCCCCCACGGCGTATCATTTTTTTGTTCCGGCTTGAGGGCATTCCATTGCTGGTAGCTCTGGAGATACTGGTCGGTTTTGTCTTGTATCTGGCTTTGCCAGACGCGAATTTGTGCCTGCTGGCTGGCTTGGTTGGTTAATACAGACCAAAGCCCAACCGCCCCCGGCACGGCAAGCAAAATCGCCCAAATCAGTAATCCTTTTTTGCTCATAAGACCATTGTTTCTGAGTGTTCAGCTCAAATGTCTTTCGTATGACCACACGGGTTCTGTAAAAAACTTACGTAACGCCGATATATCGGTCAAATGAAGTGTGAAAATAAGAAAGATATTTGGACAAAAAAGGATACGATTTGGGACCGAAGCCCCACCTGAAATGAGGGAAGTCCTATAACTGAAATCGAGCAGCGCGACTGGAAAACCGAGTTATCGGGCGTTCAGGTTTTATTCAGAGGCAGGCAGAGTATTCAGGAGTTTATTGGCCTGTTCCGCCCAAAGCGTCTTGGGATGATTGGTAGTCAAGCGGGTTAGCAGGGCACGGGCTTCACTTAGGGCCGCCTTCTTGGCATCGGGCTGATTTTGAGTATTCTTCCAGAGGCTGATTTTGATAACGCCCATTTCATATAAAGCCTGAACCGCAGCATCGGCTGAGGGAAAGGTCTCGGTGATTTCCATAAATTTCTGGAATTTTAATGTGCTATCCGGAACAATAAGGGCCTGGGCCAACAGGATATTATCTCGTAAGGGATCGGATGCATCGGTTGCTGCAAGCAGCGAGACCAGTTTTCCGTCATAATCAAGGCGGTAGGGATTTAACATCACAAATTCCGCAAGACGCTGTTTGGATTGGGGGGTTGCACCCTGATTTTCACGACTGATCAAAAGCCGAAGTTTTTTCATCCGGAAGGCTAAATCGCGTAATTTGGATGCGGTCATGATGGTTTTGGCCGGCTGATTAAAAGCGCTGAACAGACCCGAAGGTGAACTGGCCGGCTGGCTCTCATTTTTCTGAATTTCCGAGGCTATGAGTGATACCGCTACATCACAGAGTTCTTCGGCTTTTTCGAATTTACCGCGACCGGCCTCGTGCATGGCGATACGCCAGCGGGCTTCAAGGGCCTCCGGGCTGGACGGGAAGGCATCATAGAGCTTCTGCCAGATCAGGATGTTCTCATAATACGGGTAATCGCTGTAAAACCGCAGGATTTCAGTTTGCCCGAACTGGCGAATATTGGGGTACATTTCAAGCAGTAAAGCCTTATAGTACAAGACGATAGGCATTCGGTCACTTTTGGGCCATTTATCGATAAAACGTTCATATTGGCGAAGCAGCGTCTGGCGTTTGGACTGATACAAAAACGGCTCCGGCAGTTTTTTCTGAATCCACTGAGGCCAGTTGCCATACACAAGCTGATTCTGGATATCGGCTTTCAGTTTTTCTCGTAATTGCAGTGATTCCGCCGGGTAAAAATGTCCCTGCAGCCAGCTTCGCGTGGATTCATCCTGCATGATTTCGTTGAGGGTTTCGGTCAGTGAATGGTCATGGAATTCATCCACTTCTTCCGGGCTTGAGCCGGCGACATAAAGCTGATAATCCAGCTCGGAAAAGCCGATTTTGTCATAAAACAGCCATGACGCCAGTGCCAACAGTAAAAAGCTGGTCAGCCAGACTCCTCCGGGTTTATAGCGGTTATAGTGTCCGATAATCAGGATAACGGCGGACATAAACAGGCCTGTCAGCCAGGCATACAGCCATGGGGCATAGGAAAAGCCCCAGCGGATGGGATCAATGCTTTGGTAGCCGCCCCAGATGGCCCAGTAGGCAACCTGCGGGGCCATGCACAAGGCCACAGAAATGAATCGGGAACGGAATCGAAGCGGCCTGCACGCCACGGCAATACAGCTTGCCAGCAGAAATACCCCAAACAGCCCGAGTCGGGAAACCAGCATCACCGACAGAATCATGGGGATACTATAGCGAAAGCTCAAAAGCTGGCTGGTCAGAACCGGCACCGTGGCCATAATTCCCATCAGGATGCCCAGCACCACGATTTGCCAGGGATATTCGTAGATGCTCAGGGGTAAATCGACAAATCGTCCGATATTCCAGAATTCAGGCCGGAAAAGACCAAGCAGACTGACCGATAAATCCTCCCCAATCAAAAGTCTGCTCCAGAAGAAGCAGGCCGTCAGATACACCGCAATGGACAGACCCCAGCACAGATGCACATTTGTGTGACTGTAGTGCAAAGCAGGCCCGGCCGTCATAAACGACTTGGACGGTACCGACTGAGGTTTGTTTGAACCATTTTCTGCCATTACAGTAAAAAGCCGGTTTTAAGGACCGGCTTTATCTTTTTGTGTTATTATGGCCGACGAATGCCGGCTATTTGTGTCAGGCGCTTTCGCCGCGAATCATGTTTGCAATTTTCATCAGACGGCTGATATTGTCACGTTCCGCCTCGCTGAGTTTGCGGTAAATGTACTTAATCTGTTCACCCACTTCCGGAATAACAACGTGTTCCAGAACATTGACGCGACGACGGGTACTCATCAGTTCCGTCGCCAGCAACTGGGCCTGTTTTTCTTTTTCGGCCAGTTCCATCAGGCTGTCAAAGGCGCGGTTCAGCGCCCGCAGGGCAATATCGAGCTCGCCGCTGGTGCTGCCGAAACCATAGGCTATGATATCACCTTCAAGCTGCTTGGTCAACAGGGGGACCCGAACGCTCATAATGCTGGCAAAGGAGATGGCAAGGCTGAATTTGGCCGTAGGGACTTCCATTGCGGCTCGAATATGCTCCGGTTCCATGGTTGCCCGTGCCATCATAAACCGGCGGGTGGTTTCCAGCAGTTCCTGCTCGACCTTCTGACGCAAACCCTTCAGGGCGCGGGCGATATTGACCAACTGGCGGCAAATCTCGTCGCGTTTCTGGCTGAGCAGCTTGTGGCCGCGGGCCGCCAGGGCCAGGCGTCGCCGCAGGCCCAGCAATTCCATACGTGTTGCATTGACCGTCTGATTTGATGCCATGGATTATGACTCCACCGGGGCGGTTTGTTCGGACTTCTTCTGACGGAATCGGGGCATATATTTCTCGATCAGCTTGCTGTCGATACGCTTGAGTTCAACGTTGTCGAACATACTGAGCAGTTCCCAGCCCAGGTCCAGCGTTTGCTCAATCGTACGGTTTTCATAATACCCCTGCGAAATATAGCGCCGTTCGAACTGGTTGGCGAAGTTCATGAATTTCTGGTCTTCAGCCGATAACGCGGCTTCGCCCAGGATGGTCGCCAGTTCCTGTGCTTCCTTGCCGCGGGCATAGGCCGCATAAAGCTGGTTATACAGGTCGGCATGGTCTTCGCGTGTCTTATTAGGCCCGATACCCTTGTCTTTCAGACGCGACAGACTCGGCAGACAATCCACCGGCGGGGCGACAGCCTTGCGGTGCAGCGACCGGCCCAGAATGATCTGTCCTTCGGTGATGTATCCGGTCAAATCCGGCACCGGGTGGGTCTTGTCGTCTTCCGGCATGGTCAGCACAGGCACCATGGTGATCGATCCTTTTTTGCCTTTGACGCGGCCGGCACGTTCATAAATCGTGGCCAGGTCCGTGTAGAGATAACCCGGATAACCGCGGCGGCCGGGCACTTCCTTGCGGGCGGCGCTGATTTCACGCAGCGCCTCGCAGTAGTTGGTCATGTCGTTGAGCACCACCAGCACGTGCATGTCTTCCTCAAAGGCCAGGTATTCGGCACAGGTCAGGGCGACACGCGGCGTGGCGATACGCTCAATCGCCGGGTCGTTGGCCAGGTTGATAAACAACACTGCACGTTCGATGGCCCCGGTGTTGGTCAGGTCATTGATGAAAAACTGAGCGGCTTCAAAGGTAATTCCCATCGCCGCAAACACCACGGCGAACTGTTCGCCCTTGCCGCGGACAGTGGCCTGACGGCACAACTGGGCGGTGATTTCATCGTGAGGCAGACCCGAGCCGGAAAAAACCGGCAGCTTCTGTCCGCGAACCAGCGGATTCAGGCCGTCGATGGTGCTGATGCCGGTCTGAATGAATTCATTCGGATAATCCCGGGCAAACGGGTTAATCGGATTGCCGTTGATGTTGAGTTTCTTTTTGGGCAGGATGGCCGGGCCGTTGTCCTTCGGGACGCCGACGCCGCTGAACACACGTCCCAGCATTTCTCTGGATACCGACAATTCCATCGGTTTGCCCAGGAAGCGGACGGTGGTCTGGCTGACATTGATGCCTTCGGTGCCTTCAAAGACCTGCACGAGGACTTTGTCGTTCTGGACCTGCAGAATCTGGCCGTGACGCACGGAACCGTCACCCAGCTCAATATCCACAATATGTCCGTATTTGGCCATCTCAACGCCTTCAACCAGCATCAGCGGCCCGTAAATTTCTGAAACCGTTTTATATTCTTTAAGCATAGCGTACTCCCGCAGATTCGTTGGATTTATGCGGCTGATTCAACTGCAGAACCGCCATAAAGGCTTTTGATCTGCTGGTCAATTTTATCTTTAATTGCGTGTATTTTTTCTTTTTCGGCATAGTCGATATATTTGCAGCGGGCGATATCTTCCCGAACCGACAGCTTGAAGATGTCGGCCGGATCCACCCCGTTCTCGATGGCCGTCAGACCCTGCTGATGGAAATGCAGAATCAGTGAAATCATATCGTACTGCTTGTCGATGGGGGTATAGGTATCGACTTTGTGGAACGCGTTCTGGTGCAGGAAGTCTTCACGAATGCTCTTGGCGGTTTCCAGGGCCATTCGTTCGTTGGGGCCGATGGATTCGGCGCCGACCAGGCGGACGATTTCAATCAACTGCGATTCGCGTTCCAGCAGTTCCACGGCCTGCTGCATCATGTCTGCAAAATGCTTGCCCTTGACTGCATCTGCAAAGCAGCCGGGCATATATTGCTTATAGAACGAATAGCTGGTCAGCCAGTCGATGGCGGGGAAGTGACGCTGCTGGGCCAGGCGGGCCATCAGCGACCAGAACACCTTGACCACGTGCAGGGTCGCCTGTACCACCGAGTCGGACAGGTCGCCGCCGGGCGGGCTGACGGCCCCGATAATCGACAGGGCGCCTTCACGCTGCGGACCGCCCAGGCAGACCACACGTCCGGCACGTTCATAGAACGATGCGATACGAGCGCCGAGGTAGGCCGGATAGCCTTCTTCGGCGGGCATTTCTTCCAGACGGGTGGAGATTTCACGCATGGCTTCGGCCCAGCGGCTTGTGCTGTCGGCCATCAGTGCCACCGAATATCCCATATCGCGGAAATATTCAGCCAGGGTAATACCCGTATACACCGACGCTTCACGGGCGGCCACGGGCATATCCGAGGTGTTGGCCAGCAGCACCACGCGCTTCATCAGCGGCTCGCCGCTGTGCGGATCTTTCAATTCGGGGAATTCCTTGAGCACGTCGGTCATTTCGTTGCCGCGTTCGCCGCAGCCGACATACACGACCATATCGGCGTCCACCCACTTGGCCAACTGGTGCTGTACAACGGTCTTGCCGGTGCCGAAAGGTCCGGGCACGCAGGCCGTACCGCCTTTGGCAATCGGGAAGAATGCATCGATCACGCGCTGGCCGGTCATCAGAACCTCGTTGGGATTCAAACGCTGATGAACCCGGCGCGGCTGACGAACGGGCCATCTCTGCATCAGCTTCAATTCAGTCTTGCCGTCCTTGCCGTTGACATAACCAATGACTTCATCGACCGTGAAATCGCCTTCTTTGAGGCCTTCCACCGTGCCGGCGGCGCCGAAGGGCACCATGATTTTATGCAGTACCAGCGTCGTTTCCTGAACTTCACCGATGATATCCCCCGCGGTGACATGGGCGCCGTTCTTGACGAGGGGCTTGAAATGCCATTTGACATCCCGACGCAGGCCGGGAATGGCGCTGCCGCGAAGAATGAAGCTGCCCTGTTCCTTGACCAGAGCATCCAGCGGACGCTGAATGCCGTCATAAATACTGGAAATCAGGCCCGGCCCCAGCTCCACGCTCAGCGGGGCGCCGGTATTGACGACTTTTTCGCCCGGCCCGATACCCACCGTGTCTTCATACACCTGGATACTGGCCCGGTCGCCGTGCAATTCCACGATTTCGCCGATCAGGTTATCGTTACCGACGCGGACCACGTCATACATCCGCGCGCCAAGCATGCCTTCGGCCACCACGACCGGCCCGGCTACTTTAATGATTTTTCCGTTTTGTGCCTCGGCCATTTGTCTAACCTTATGAGTTAATAATTTACCGTTTATCGTTCTTTATCAGGTTCGGAAACCGCCGTTGAGCGGGCGGATTCCCGGTGTTGCTCTATTGCAGAATATCGATGCCCGTTGCCACTTTCAGCATCCGTCCCAGCGATTCGGTCGCCACCCCCGACGGTTCGGTGGTAAACGGCACAATCACCACACAGGGCGTTGCCTTCTTCTGGGTGGTATCAAACACCGTCCGGGCATGGCCGGCGATATTTTCAGCCACCACGACCAGCGAGTATTTCTGTTTCAATATCTGCTGGGCAGTCTGGGTGACTTTATCGGCCTGCGGCTCGGTCGCAAACGTATCCAGACCCAGCGCCGAAAACGGCATCACAAAATCCGCACTTCCCAAAACCGCTACTTTTCCATCCATACTGTTTTTTACTCGTGCTGGAGTGAGCCGCGGCTCACTCGTTATTCTGATCTATCGATTATCCGTGCCAGGTGCCAAGCCGATCCAGGATCAGTTTGGCCGACAGCGAATTTTTCTTTCCCATCAAAACCATGCGTACGGCTCGTATTTCGGCTTCCTTCATCAGGCAGTAGGCGATCACCGGCTGCGGGCCGGCGGCGACTTCCCGGGTGGTCTTCAAAAAGCCCATCAGGTAATCCTCGCACTGCTGCTCAAGTTTCAAAAATGACTGTTCCGATCGCAGGTAGCGTACGCTTTCTTCAACGACTTCATAATAGGGCGTGGCAAAAAACAGACTGCTCAGGGATTCATACGGTGCCGACAGCCCCTGAATGAATTTGTCCATATCCACAAAGCCGCCGTCAAAAAAGAAATCCCGCTCGTCCCGTTCCGCGACTTTAAGCCGCAGCAGGGTGCGCAGATTATACAAATCCACCTGAATGCGGGATGCGGATTGAAAGAAAATGCTGTCCAATTCCCGTGCCCGCTTGAGGCGCCATTGATATTCCGCCCGGTCAATCCCGTAATCAATCCGGCGTATGTCTTTGTTCTCGTAGTACCCCAGGATAGCCGCCTCGACGGCGTCCTGCAGGTACTCCGGCAGGCGTTCATAATTTTCCTGCTGGAGAATTTCCTCGAATTCCTCCGCCGGGACGCTGCCTTCATTGCTGTAATCCAGGCCCAGCGGTTTTTCCATGACCAGCCGGCGAATGGCCAGACGCATATTGGCATAGTCTTCCCGGGCCCGCAGCAGTTGTACCAGGTTTTCATCCAGCATCAGGTCGGCAAACAGCGTCCGAACTGCCGTCCGCCGCTCCATGAGCATCTGCTCAATCTGGGCGTCGGTGCTGTTGGATGCAATCGCGTATTCGGTGGAACTGAGCAGCTCGGCGGCGGCATTGAAATCCGGCGCGTTGGCCATATCCGACAGCAGCCCGCGCGACAGCATGGACAATTCCATCGCCCGCACCCGGGCCGTGGGAAACATGTAGTCCCAGTTCTCGGTCCCGACCGGCGGATACCGGTAAAAATCGCTTATTGTCAAGTCCTCTTGAAGGCTCATCGTGTTTTCGCTTGTCCCGATTATTTGAATAATTCGGCGGTTAACTGCATTTCCATCGCATCACGAAGCTGGGCCACCAGCACGTCCACGCTGGCATTGATTCGGACCTTGCCGCTGGTCAGAATAAAACCGCCGGAGATATCTTCCCGGGTCGAACTCAGGCGAAGGTGTCCTTTGCCCTGTCCGGCCAGCTCTCCATTGACGCGGTTGAGAAAGTCCGGATTGATCCGGCTTTCGTGACGGCCGACAATGACTTCTTCCTGGCCGGTCTGAACCGACTTGTGAATCAGCCGTTTCATCAGCTCCAGATACTCCCCGTCGGGCATCTGCTCAATGCGCTGCTTGACCCGTGCAAAAAGCTCATCCAGAACCTGACCCTTGGCGGCCAGCAGTTCCCGGGCATTCTGCATCCGGGCGGCGGCCAGCATGCGGGCCAGCTTATCCTGACCTGCGGCCTCGGCGGCCTTGCTGGTTTCACTGGCAAAGACGCCAAGTTCCTGATCCAGCCGCTGTTTTTCCTTGCCGGCAGCCTCCCGGGCGGCGGCAAGAATCTTGTCCGCCTCGGCCCTGGCCTGAGACATTATCTTTTGTACTACCTGTTCGGCGTTCATAATAGACCTTGTATTAAAGGGCTGATGGATTCGTGATTAGGCGCCGACTTTGATACCCAGCATCAGCGTCAGCAGCGAAATCAGGAAGCCCAGAATCGCGTACAGTTCGATCATGGCGGCAAACACGACACCGGCCTTGAACGCCAGTTCCGGACGTTTGGCGGCCATCATGATACCCGCAGCACCGGTTCTGCCCTGGTGAATGGCACTGAGCATACCCGCAACTGCTACCGGCAGACAGGCGGCCAGAATCTGAAGCCCCTGGGCCCAGGTTACGGCATAGACGGCGTCAAATCCGGCGAAGATATTGAGCTTGATCATCACGAACAGCCCAACAACAAAGCCGTAAATACCCTGTGTACTGGGCAGTACGACCAGCAGCATCAGAATACCATACCGTTCGGGTTTTTCGCTCAGAACCGCAGTCGCGCTTTTACTGGCTACGCCAAGACCAATGGAAGATCCGATACCAGACAGAAATACCGCTATTGCCATACCGGTTAACGCGAATACCAAACCCATGCTTTCCAACATACTCTAAATCCTTTCTTCTTTATAAGCTCGTGTGTCTCTTTGCTTGTCTGTTTAATTATTAGTTTAATCCGCCCTCGACGGATCGATCGTTCTATTTAATCTGAATATGCTTATATTCTTTTTGCAGCGGGGCGAAGTCACGACCGCCGCCGACGAAAAATTTCGGGAAAAATTCCACAAACTGCAATCGCATCGTATGCACAAAAGCGCCCAGTACCGACAGGGCGACATTAAACAAGTGGCCGCCTGCAAACAATAACGCTCCCAGCAGCCAGCCGACATACGGAACATCGGCGACCAGTTTTACTAACACATTGATTGCCATTCCGAAACCGGAGCCGACCATGCCCAGCGCCATCAGACGGGCGTAGCTGAGGACGTCGCCCATATAAAAGACTGTGCTGAAGAGTTGATAAACGCCTAGTCCAATTCGACCTCCCCATCCAACGTCTCGAGCGGTAAATAGCAAAATTGCCACGGAGGTGCAAATTGCGATAATACCGCATGGTTTGCCCAGGGTCGCCGGCAGCATACCGCCTTTGGCAAGTCCAAGGCACAGCAGGGCGTTCAGATGAATAATCCAGGTCAACTGGTCCCAGATAGCTGCGGCGATGTCTTTTTTCGCCAGATTGGCAAACAACGCGATAAACAATCCAAACTGAATTTGAATATATCCAATCCCTAAAGACAACAGAAAGAATGTCATCGGCTGAGTCATTGGATCAAACAGCATCAATTTCTGCCGAATGCCATCTAATGCGGTTCTTAACGCATGTCCTTCGGGAATGAGAGATGTAATAGAGTCCCCAAACCAGCTTCCGGTGATTGCGCCGGCCAGTGTCGTGGTAATGCCGCAGACCAAAAGCATCCACAACATCTTCTTATCGCCCTGAGCCTTCCAGACGGCCCAGGCCAGTATGCCCACTAGAATCAGGCCATAGCCGCCATCGGCCATGCACAGTCCGAAAAATATCGCGAAAAACGGAGCCAGAAACACCGTTGGATCTATCGAAGAGGGGATCGGCATGCCGTACAGCCGTGTGACCGTTTCAAACGGCCGGACATACTTGGCATTTTCAATTTCCACCGGCACTTCTTCATCGTTGCCCGGCTCAATGGGAGCGATATCCGCCCCGTCAAACGGCTCAAGCAGTTTGACTAATTGCGGATAATCTTTCTTTTTTACCCAGCCTTCAAAGAAAATGGTTGAATCAGTCGCCGGGGCCATGGATTGGGTTTGTTTGCGGAGCATGAAATTGTGATAATGATCCGCCAGAATCTCCAGTTTTAGTCGTTCTGCGGCAATTTCAGTCGCGGTTTTATAAGCGTTGGCCAGTTCGCGTTCGATTTCAGCGATGCGTCCTTGACGCTGTGCAATATTGTCTGCGACGGTTCCCTTAAGCCCTTCGAAGCTGGCTGGTTCAAATTCACAGGAACGCAACGCTTTCTGCACGTCCTGGGCGACTTCTTTCATGCAAAAGATCAGGCAGGGCTGCGTGGTGATGCCGCCGCCGACGGTCTGGACCGCGGCCTGGAATTCTTCTAATTTAGCGATTGCTGCTGCAAAATGCTGTCGGGGCAGTATCCCGATAAAACAAGCGGCGGTTTCCAGCGTACCCAACTGTTCTAAAGGGGTTTGCAAGTCCTTCCAGGCAGAGAGCTTCTGGATTTCTGTACGAAGCGTGTCCAATTGGCTCTGATATTTCTCAATCGCATTCTGCGTGCGCTCTGTTTTATCCAGTAATATCAGTGCCGATGAACCCAATACGATTTCGGTATAAACCTTCTTATTGACTTCAATCAAAGGACGCAGGGCCGACCGGCCATCCTTTTGTGTGGCAAAGGGCTTTAGAAATGCAATGGCCTTGTCCAGACGGGCGACCAGCTCTTCAGTGTCCCTGGGCCGCTTGGTGTCCATCTCCAGTTCGGGCCATTCCTTGCTGACCAGGGCCCGTTCCGCATTGAGAATTTCGATGATGCCGGCATCCTGCAGGGCAGAAATTATCTGTCCCGCCTGGCTGCGGTGTGCCGCAATCATCACTTTTTGCATGGGGGCTATCGCCATTGTCTATCCCCGTCGTAACATCGATTCATTTAGAAAACAGGGAATAACCCCTGTTTTATCAATTATTTACGTTGTACAGTTCGCCGGAATTACAGAGTCGCAGAAAGTGGTGTCAACTCCACAGCGAAGCCAAAACCTTGCCGGCCAGCTCATCAATCTTGCCGCGGCTGCTACTAAGCAGGGCGTCGCGCTGCTTTTTGCCTTCGGCGGCAAGGGCTTCGACTTCTTTGCGGCCTTGCTGTTCAGCAGCATCAACAGCCTGCTGGATGGCCTTGAGACGCTGCTCCTGGGCCTGTCGAAGCATATCCGAGCGTTGTTGTCTGGTTTGATCGGCAAGTTCGGTCGCATCGCGTTTGGCTTTTTCCACGATCTCTTTGGCTTGCTGTTCAGCATCTTTTATTTGTTTGATCAGTTCCATTCCCAAATCCGGCTTTAATGACTTTTTCCAGACTAAACCTTTTGTTGTTCAGAAAAGAGCATTATAGGTTTCGTCGAATACAAGTCCAGAAAAAACCATAAATTTATTGTTCAATTTTACGACAACTTTGTCACGCTTTATTTTTTAGGGGCTTGTTTCGGAATCAGATTCTTCTGTTCCATAGCGAACAAGACCAGTTCGACCAATTGTTCTTTGCTAAAGACGGAGTTATCGACCAAAAGGTTAAAGGCCGGCAGGCGAGAATTTTGTTTTTCATACATTTCTCGCAGATATTGCCGCTGTCCGTCGATTTCATCAATCCGTTCGGAGGCCTGGTCTTTGCTCAGTTGTTCTCGCAGGCAGACCCGGGCAATACGCCATTCCTTGGGGGCCTCGATGCGTATGCTGATGCCGTTTTCAAGGTCAGCCGTGGCTGCCGTGCCGCCCTGTCCGATAATCACGGCGTGGCCTTCAAAAGCAACCGTACGCACCATCGTGGTGATGCTTTTGCGGATTTCATAGCCATCGGGGATATTGCTTTTAAGCAGGCCCCGCAGAAAATCCTTCATCAGGCTGGGGCGTGCAACCCGTTCTTTTTCGAGGATTTCCTCGGCCAGACCAATATCCTGGGCAAGCTGCTTGAGTAATTCTTTATGATACAGTTTCCACTTTTTTTCTTCACAGCGTTCGTTGAGCCGTTCGATGAGCAGATTGGCGAATTCAAGCCCATCGCAGCCGTACTGACGGGAAATCGTAATATAGGGTCCGGGTTCTTTCTTTTTAACAATATCGTCGAGATGTTCCCGCAGGTATGAAGAAATTGATGGCTTATCCATAAGCATTTTCCCAATAAGGACCTCTATTTTTGCCTCGACTGCAAAACAGGCGTTCCATTGAATCGCGTAAAGACTACCGGTTTTTACTGTTATTGTCAATAGAATCTTACCCGATTATTTCGGGTTTTCCGGATATACCGACAGGAGTTTCCCGGTTGCTGCTGCAACGATGTCCGCATGGTCAAAAGCCATCTCCGGCAGTTGCTGGACAGGGAACCATCCTGCCTGACCGGCGTCGTCGCCGGCACAGGGCTGCTGATTTGTCCTGCTGATTCCCCAATAGACAACAGTCAGCAGTCTTCCCCGCGGGTCTCTGCCGATAGTGCCGATGGTGCAAAGCTGTTCTAAATCGATTCCTTCCAGACCCGTTTCCTCTTTTAATTCTCGTGCCGCACCGGCTTGCAATTCCTCATCCAGTTCCAGAAACCCGCCCGGCAAGGCCCATTTTCCCCGAAAAGGCTCGCGTCCCCGCTGAATCAGCAAAATCTCCCATCCTTGCGGGCTAAGCCGAAAGACGGCCGCATCGACAGTAACCATCGGGCGGGGCCAATCATATATATAGGTTCCTTTGACTGCCATCGTATTCTCCATAATCGTTGTCGTTTTGCTCTATTGTTGTTCCAATTTTAAAGAAATACAACTGTTGTCTTTACATTTTTATCGGTTATCGTTTACAATACAGAGCTTTTAATAAGATAATGTGACTTATGGTGCAACAAATACAATATCGAAATATTTTGATCATAAAACCGTCCGCGCTGGGCGATATCGTCTTTGCCCTGCCGGCCTTCGCCACACTGCGGGCATCGTTTCCCCAGGCCCGCATCAGTTGGCTGGTTCGAAAAGAGTTTGCGCCGCTGCTGGAATGCGTGACGGGTCTGGATGAAATCATCCTGTTTGACCGCAAGCTGCTGGGGAAATGGTGGCATTCCAGACAGGCCTTCGCGGAATTCAGGGCTTTTCTCAAACGCCTGCGTCACAGCCGGTTTGATTTGGTTCTGGACCTGCAGGGTTTGTTTCGCACCGCGTTTTTTGCCTGGCAGACGGGGTGTACTCGGCGATTCGGGATGAGCCAGACGCGGGAGGGGGCGTCGCTGTTTTATACCCGTCGGGTTTTGCCGCCGGAGGAGTCGAACCATCTGGTGGATTATTATAATAAGATTGTGTCGGAAGCGGGTGCCGCCATTCTTCGTACGGACTACCCGATTGTCCCGCCAGCCCAGGCGGTCGAATCGGTGAGAGGCAAGCTGGTCGCTGCGGGATTGGCCGATAAACCCTATGCGGTGCTGATTTTAGGGTCTGCTCATGCCAGCAAATGCTGGCCTGTGGAACGATTTGCAGCCACGGCCCGGCGGCTGGCCCGGGAGTACGGTTTTGCAATCGTGGCCGCAGGCTCGAAATCGGAACAATCGCTGGCCCAGGCCGTACAAGAGAAAGCACAAATTCCGATAGTATCGCTGGCCGGACAGACCTCGATTCCGGAACTGGCGGCGCTGCTCAAAGGGGCCCGACTGGTGTTATCCAACGATACCGGCCCGGGCCATATTGCCGCGGCGATGGATGTGCCGACGGTGGTCATTTTCGGACATACCAATCCCTCGCGGGTGGGGCCGTATGGCCGACCCGGCTGGGTTGCGGCGGTCAATGCCTTTGGAAGGGGGCCGGCGATTGAACATTATGACCCGGCCTACGGGATTACTCAGGTAACAGAATCCATGGTTTGGGATACAATAAACGGGGTGCTGCAATAGCTATTGAAAAATCCAAAATCAGGCTTCGAAGCAGGACTTTTCTGCAGCAGTTGTTGCGTCCTGCGGTTCGATTTGTTAAGTTCCGCATTCTGCATGTGGACGATACACCCGAGCGCATTGCGCGGGGTGTTGCCGTCGGTCTGGTGGTTGCATTCAGTCCATTTCTGGGTTTTCACATGATTATCGCGCTGACCATGGCAGCCCTGCTCAAGGCCAATAAAGCCCTGGCGGTTGCGATGGTCTGGCTGAGTAATCCGCTGACCTTGCTGCCGGTGTATCTGCCTGCTTATATGGTGGGACGCCTGCTGGTGGGATGGGTGCATCCGGCGTCCAGGATTGAACCGGCCCAGGTGGATGATTTGCTGTCGAGCATCTTTTCACTCAGCGCCTTCATCACCCGTGCTCATACGGGGGCATTCTGGAAAGAAGTCGGGATGGTCTTTGGTAAAATCGGGCTGGAAGTGACCGTCGGCGGTTTTGTGCTGGGTATGCTGGCCGCGACGTTAGGGTATATTGCAACGTATCATCTGATTGTTCGTTATCGGGCCATCAAGGGCTGGCGGCGTTTTCGGCAGCATCCGTAGGCGATTGACACTGACAAAGGGAAAACCATGTTTTTATTTACACCTAAATCGGTTTTGACACTGCTTATTGTGACAGCGATTATTGTGTATTTCTATTCACGGAAAAAATAAGCCCTTTAACCCGGTTTCGGGTAAAGGGCTTATTGCAGAATCTTGTCCGGTCAAACCGGGACGGTTCAACACCCGTCGCGATTCAGCACATGCAGCACACTTTTACGGACCTCGTCCAGCTTGAGTCCCATATTCCGCAGGACCTGTGCACCGGTGCCTTCATTTTCATACAGCAGCCCCAGCAGCAGATGCTCAGAACCGATAGTGGCATGCTTGAGATTGCGGGCTTCCTCAACGGCATCCCTCAGAACGCTTAGCGTATGCCGAGTGTAGGGCAGTTTTTCATAATTGCCGTCTTCCGGGCCGGAACCGTGGGTGACTAATTGTCTGACCTGTTCTCTGGCGTGCGGCAGGTCCACCTTGAGCTGGCTCAGTACGCTGGCGGCACATCCATCCTTGACTTCGATCAGCCCCAACAGGAGATGTTCGGTTCCGATATGGTCGTGACGCAATTTTTGTGCTTCCTGGCGAGCTCGTTCCAAAACGCTTTGTGCATGTTCTGAGTAGTGTTCAAACATGAATCATCTCCTGTAATTGCTGGCTGCGTTGTTTTTTTCCCGTCAGGGAACTAAATTTTATACACATTTTATCTGATTTTGTTCACCTTAAATCAGACCGTCTCGACCCACTCCGTTCAGTCGGGCGGGAATGTACCATGGCAGGGGGGGCTTTGTCCACTTCATTTGGAAATTTTTTGCCGGACACCCCCAAAATAAGTTTTTGACCAGAAAATTGCATCCACCGGTCTTTTTTTGTATGATGTGTATCCGAATGGAAATAATAAAAAGCTGACAAGGAATATCCGGCACAGATAATGGATAAAACAGTAACGATATTAGGCATAGAGACCAGTTGCGACGAAACCGCCGCGGCGGTGGTGCGTAACGGCAAAGAGATACTGTCTTCGGTGGTGGCCTCGCAGGTCAAGCTGCATGAAAAGTACGGCGGTGTCGTGCCGGAAATCGCATCGCGGGCGCACCTGGAAAAGATTCTGCCGGTGGTACGCGAGGCGATGGAACAGGCTCACGTCGGTCCTGAGGACCTGTCGGCGGTGGCGATTGCCAATCAGCCGGGGCTGTCAATTGCCCTGATGGTGGGGGTAACGGCGGCCAAGACGCTGGCCTTCGGCTGGAATAAGCCGCTGGTGGCGATTAATCATCTTCACGCCCATCTGCAATCGGCCCTGATATCGGCAGAACATATCCAATTGCCCGCAATCGCCCTGATTGTCTCCGGCGGCCATACCAGCCTCTATGAGGCTCAGTCTGCACTGGAACTCAAGCTGCTCGGCTCAACCATTGACGACGCCGCAGGTGAGGCCTTCGACAAGGTGGCGACCATCCTGAACCTGCCGTACCCCGGCGGGCCGAATATCGAAAAGACCGCCCGACAGGGTAATCCGAAGGCGATTGATTTTCCGCGGTCGCTGCTGGACGGCCAGTCGCTGGATTTCTCGTTCAGCGGCCTCAAGACCGCCGTGCTGTATTACTGTCAGGGACAGGATATGAGCGGTCAGAACCGCGTTGCCACGATGACTCCGCAGGAAATCGCCGACGTTGCCGCCTCGTTTCAACAGGCGGTGATCGATACCCTTGTTATCAAGACCCGCCGGGCAGCCAAAAAGATTGGTGCCAAGACGGTCTTGATGGGTGGGGGGGTAGCGGCCAACTCGACCCTGCGTGAGGCGATGCAGGGGATGTGCGATAAGCATCGGCTGACCCTGCTGGTGGCTCCCAAATCCTTATGCACCGACAACGCGGCCATGGTGGCCTCGCTGGCCTATTACAAATACCAGGCCGGCCAGTTCGCAGGCCTCGACCTCGAACCCATTGCAACCAGTTAAACGAAAATCCCCGTAAACCCGGTGCGAAGGCATGGTTTTTGTTGCACCTTTTTCACGAAGTTTGCATAGATCGACAAGATAGGCAGGGAGTATATTTGACCATCTATGGAAAGGTTGTATTATTATTATAATAATACATAGATGGTCATAAGTAATTGGCTTTCTTTGGGATTTCTTCGCAAAAAAACCATAGGTGGTCAGGAAGTCCAATGATAGCCAACTTCTCCACCCCCTGAAACAGGATATTCTTTGCCAAAAGTCGTTCCATTTTCACAATAAACTCAGACTAAAATACAATAGGCACAAGGTAACGTCCACGGCCAAGCACTGCTTGGCCGTGCCACGCTCACATAACCGTATGCTGGGTGACGTGTGGTAGAGTCCGACGCGGTCAGGTTGTGGAATGCCCGCAGGAGTTGATGTTTACGGTTTTGGATGGACATGGAAGGGTAAATGCAGTATAGTACAGTACAGTTTATGAATAGATAACCAAACACATAGATTCAGGGAGTTGGCTATGAAACACGGAGTTATTCTGTCGGGTTTTTTGGGGATGTTAATTCTGCTTTCTGCGGCTGGCGTCTGTCAAAGCACCATTACGATTTCCGCAGACAAACCCGGCCCGCAGATTTCCCCGACGATGTGGGGGATTTTCTTTGAAGACATCAATTTCAACGGCGACGGCGGTTTGTATGCTGAGCTGGTGAAGAATCGCTCGTTCGAATTCCCCAAGACGATGATGGGCTGGCGACCGATCCAGGGCGGACAGGCCGCAGGCAAATGGACGATTACCGAAGGTCAGGACCCGCTGAACGCGGCGAATCCGAATTATCTGCGTCTGGAAGTCCAGAATCCCGGCGAAGGTTTCGGCCTGACCAACGAAGGCTTCCGCGGTATCGGGATTAACAAGGGGGAAAAATACTACTTTTCGGTGTTTGCCCGGTCCTCTTCTGCGATGTCGCTGAAGGTGGAAGTGGTTGCCGCCGACGGTAAGAAGCTGCTGCAAGGGACCATCGACAATATTACCGGCGACTGGAAGAATTATCATTGCCTGATGACCGCGACCGAGACCGATGCCAAAGCGACCCTGAACCTGCTGGCAACGAAGGCCGGGACGGTGGATTTGGATATGATATCACTGTTTCCGGAGAATTCGGCTCAGCAGATGGCCGGCCGGCCCGTGCCGGGACTTCGCAAGGATGTGGTTGCGATTCTGGCGGCGATGAAGCCGGGATTGTTTCGTTTCCCCGGCGGATGCATTGTCGAAGGCCATGACCTGGAAACACGGTATCAGTGGAAAAATACCATCGGCGATATCAACGAACGCAAGCTGATCATCAATCGCTGGAATACGGAATTCAAGCACCGCCTGACGCCGGATTATTTCCAGTCATTCGGGCTGGGATTCTATGAATATTTTCTGCTCAGCGAACAGATTGGAGCCGAACCGCTGCCGATCTTGAATTGCGGGATGGCCTGTCAGTTCAACACGGGTCAGCTTGTTCCGATGGATCAGCTCCAGCCCTATGTGCAGGATGCCCTGGATTTGATTGAGTTTGCCAATGGCCCGGCCGATAGTGAATGGGGCAAAAAACGTGCGGCCATGGGACACCCCGAACCGTTTAAAATGAAGTATCTGGGCGTGGGCAACGAACAGTGGGGGCCGCAGTATGTCGAACGGTATAAGGTCTTTGCCAGGGCCCTCAAGGAGAAATATCCCGAGATTCAACTGGTTGCCGCCACGGGTTCCGACCCGGCCATTTTCCCCAATGGCGACAACGAGGTGAAGTATCTGTGGGGGCAGTGGCGTATTCTTAAGCCGGATATCGTGGATGAACATTTCTATCGCAAGCATACCTGGTTTTCCGACAATGCCGCCCGTTATGACAGTTACGCCCGCAATGAGCCCAAAGTTTTTGTGGGTGAATATGCCGCGATGAGCCATGGCGTCGGCAATCCGGACAATCGCAACAATCTGGAATGTGCCCTGGCCGAGGCGGCCTTTATGACCGGGCTGGAACGCAATGCCGACGTGGTTGTGATGACGGCTTATGCTCCGCTGGCGGGGCATCTGGATGCCTGGCAGTGGAAACCCAACCTGATCTGGTTTGACAATCTGACGGTGTACGGCACGCCCAATTATTACGTGCAGAAGCTATTCAGCACCCATCGCGGCGATGTCGTGATACCGGTCAAGGTCGATGCGGCCGAAGGCAAACTGTTCGTCACGGCCTGTCAGGATAAGGCGGCCGGCCAGGTGATTATCAAGGCCGTCAATATCTCCAGCCAGCCGATGGAAGCGACGGTTGATTTGCAGGGTGCCGGCATCGTTGCGTCCGAGGGACAGGTCACTGTTCTGGCCGGTCAGCCGGCGGATGAAAACTCCGTTCAGGCTCCGACCAAAGTTGCTCCGGTGACCGACACGATGACCAATGCCGGGCCCCGGTTCACCTATACCTTCAAGCCCTATTCCCTGACGGTCCTGCGGCTGACGGTTAAATAAGCCGCACTTTGTTTGTCCGTTTATGATTGACGATTGGCGATGGCCGAGGTACGATGGATGTCAAATCAATCGTACTCTCGAAATGCGTCAATCGTCAATTGTTTATGGACCGCAAACAGCTCGAACAGATTCTGGAAGACGTCAAGGCCGGACGGGTGGAAATCCACGCGGCGGTGGAAAAACTGCGTCATCTGCCGTACGAACCGATGGGCTTTGCCTGCCTCGACCATCATCGCCAGATTCGCTGCGGATTCCCGGAGGTGATTTACTGTCCGGGCAAGACGCCCGAGCATACGGCTCGGATTTTCGAAACACTGGCCCAAAAGGGCAGCAATATCATCGCTACTCGTGCTGAGCGGTCGTTTTATGACCAGGTGCAGTCGGCGACGGAGTTGTCTTTGCGATATGAACCTGCGGCACGTATGATTATCCTCGAACAGGCCCCCCTGCAGACCACGACCGGCTATATTGCGATTGTCACGGCGGGCACGGCGGATTTGCCTGTGGCTGCGGAGGCCGAGTGGACCGCCCGGATGCTGGGTCAGCAGGTCAAATCCATTTGCGATGTGGGGGTGGCAGGGCTGCATCGGCTCTTTGAACATATTCCGACGCTGCAGCAGGCGGCGGTGGTGATTGTGATTGCCGGGATGGAAGGGGCGCTGGCCAGTGTGGTCGGCGGCCTGGTCGATTGTCCGGTGATTGCAGTGCCGACCAGCGTGGGCTATGGGGCGAGCTTCGACGGCCTGGCGGCACTGCTGGCCATGCTTAACAGTTGTGCCTCCGGCGTGACCGTCGTCAATATCGACAACGGCTTCGGCGCCGCCTATTCAGCCAGTCTGATTAATATGAAAATCGAAAAGGCAAAAAACAGGTCGTAACCTTCAGGCGTATTTTAATTTGAAGCGTTGCGCTTCAAATTAAAATACGCCACTCAAGAAAAATCCATATTTTGAACCCGGAGATTCCTGAGTATCATATAGCTATGTCTTTTTTTTGCAATTACCTATCCATTAACCGGAAGACCCATAATATTAACTAATCCATCACGGCTTTCTTAAATTCCAGCGCGACTTGTCGCTGCGGGGGTCGAATTTAGTCAGCGACGGCGTACTGATGCCCACCGCACTCAATGCCAGCGGTTCCTTTGAATCAGACTCAGCCATCGGGATAATGCGGTATGTTCCGTCAATTAACTGGTCGATACGCCACAGTTGTTCAGGCTCGCCGGTATAGGCTGCAACTACCTCAACCTCGGCGTCCTTTGTTGCCGCCAGAGCGCGATCCGTACCGGCAATCGTAATCTTGAAAAAGGGTGAACCGAGATAACCCCCGACATTGGGGACGGGCGTGATAGTCCATTTTTGATGAGCCTGGAGCATATAATCACCCAGACGAAGGTTAACACTGCCGGCCGGCCAATTTACGGACACTGCCGCGACATCCTGATCCGGAATCGGGGTCACTGGCCCGCTGTATCTTCTGCCCATACCCGGGCCGCCTGGACCAGGACCTGCCCCGCCGCCGGGACCTCTGGGACCTGAAGACATTTCACGGATTCTTTGATTTTCACTGAGTGGTACAGCTTCCACCCCGAGTTCCAGGCAATAGCCGCTGCGTTCGGACTCGATTTGGAAAGTGCCCCCATTAAACACGTCCCCGGCAACCGGCCAGCCGTTTTTCCAAAGCAAAGTACGAATATCAAGAACGCTGCGTCCGCCACGATCCATGTCGGCTTCGTAGTGGCATGAGAATTTCTGAACGTCATTGCCAAGGTCGATCAGGCCGAAGTGGCCGGGGCCGATGAGGCGATTATTGGCGGCCACGACAAGTTTGCCGCCGCCTCGGAGCATGTCCATGCCCATGTTGTCAAGGTAAGGGCCGGTCGGTTTTCTGGAACGTCCGACGCGGATGTTATAGGTAGAGTGGGTACCGCTGCAGCATGTGCCGTGAGTACCGAAAAGGTAGTACCATCCGTCACGATAGATCAGAGCCGTCGCTTCACAGTCGATGGCGATATTGACCGGCTTATTGCCTTTGACTCGCAGCCCCGTTTTAGGATCAAGCTCGACAATCCTGATGTAGCCAAAGTAAGTCCCGTAGGTGCACCACAGTCTGCCTTTCGGGTCAAGACATAACGAAGGGTCAATGGCGTCACAATCCTCGATGCCGTCACTGGATGCCACTACAATCGCTTCAGTGTATTTAAAATCAGGGGAATTCGGGTCAAGGGTCTTGTTCCACATCGTCAGAATTCTGCCGTTATGTCCACCCCCCAGGCCGCCGCCGGTCGCGCCATAAACCACCAGATAGCGGTCGCCGATCTTCATGACATCGGGGGCCGCTCCGCCGCCGGGACGTACGGCGCCGCTTCGCCAGGTCCAGCCGTCATCGGATATCAGGCCCCCTCCACCGGTGCCGAAGGTGTAATACTTGCCGTCGCACTGCATGACAGTCGAAGGATCGTGAATGTAGGGTTCGCCATTCAGGGTCAGTGCCGGACAAGACGGCTGCAGTAAAAGCAGGCCCAAAACCAATGCTGTAAAATAACGAAATTTCATGGAACCTCCTGAAATAATAACAGGCAATTAGGACACATTAAACCAGACACAACGACAGCCCGGAAGAATTTACTCCCCGGTCTTTTCAAGGTTCACGACAAAATCCTTGATCGGTTCACCTTCCTCATTGATAAAACGAACACAGAAATCGCTTAATCCCGGACCGTTAATGACCGCTCCGCGAATAACATTACGGCCTTTCCGGAGCGTAAGGCGTTTTGAAACGCAGTCATCCATCACCATGCGCCGATCACCAAACAATCCCACGGCCTCCTTGCCGTTCAGCCACCACATGGACGCGGAATTGGAACCGACTGCCATACGGACATTCTCTATCTGACGCGGGCTGTCAACCACAGTCACAGCCCAGAACAGGATTCCGTATGTCGGTTTATTCAGACCATAGGCAAAACGAAACAGCTTGACATTGAAGTTGGTACTATCCAGGGCATGCCATGTGAGTTCCATATCGGACACTGTCACCTTGTCGCCGTCACGCGGAACGACGGTAAACTGGTCGGGAAAGTACTCGGTACAGATGGCATTGCGGACATAGCTTTCGGTAAACACGGCATTGCTGCGGATTGACTGCTTGATCGGTTCCAAAAGCAGCCATCGCTGGATGAAACCGTCGGCATCCGGCGATTTGGCGCCCGATGCGGCTGCCGTGAAATAAGGTTCAATGCTGCGACGAGCTTCACTGGCTTTGGGACTCTCGGCGGTACTGCCAGGCCCGGCAGAACAGCCTTGAAATAACATTACAAACAGGATGCTGAATATCAGCAGGATGATATCGCGAAATGTATTCATGGCAGACCCTTCATATAATTTCGAAGACAAGCAGGCAAAACAAGAACTATTCTTATTTGAAAGACTGATATATACAATCCATGCCGCACTGTCAAGTACTTTAATCAACCGCTGATTTACAGGTAAAGCAATATAGACTTTCCACCCCTCGCTGCCGGCGCAGTTTGTCCGGTTAAGTGAAGCTTATGTCTATACAGTTGGTCATTCACAAGATGGAAACATGACAAAAGGGAAGGGGGGCACGTCCGCGTGCTGCGGCTAAATAAAATATTGGTCCGGAACTATTCGAACGGGGGGATGGTGTGGCAGACGGCTCGGTCGGGATTTTTATCGAAGTATTTCTGGTGGTAGTCCTCGGCTTTCCAGAAGGTCTGGGCGGGCACGACCTGGGTGACAATGGGTCTGCGGAAGGCCTTTCGGGCCGACAGCTCGGCGATGATTTCTTTGGCGATGACGGCCTGAGTGTCAGAATGGGTAAAGATGGCGGAGCGGTATTGTGTGCCGACGTCCGGCCCCTGTCGATTTGGAGTCGTGGGGTCGTGAATCTTGAAGAAATACTCCGTCAGCCTGCGGTAGGAGACGACGCTGGGGTTGAATTCCAGATGAACGACCTCGGCATGGTTGGTGTCGCCGAGGCAGACGCGCTTATAGGAGGGGTTGTCGATCCTGCCGCCCATAAAGCCGACTTCGGTTTTGATGACACCGGGGACACTCTGGAAGGCGTGTTCGACACCCCAGAAGCAGCCGGCGGCGAAAGTTGCCAGTTCGGTTTGTTGGTTGGTCATGGAAACAGTCCTTATCTGCCGGCCGGGGAGGCTGGCATCCCAGCGGCTCAAATTGAAATCTCCGGTAAATAGTAACAAGATTAATCCTATCATAATTCCGATTTCCTTGCCAGCGATTTTTATTCATTCTCTCTTTACGTGGTAGTGGCGGGTTCGTTCTTTGTTTTATACAAGACAGGATAAGTCGGTTACATGAAAATATTCACAAAAATAAAATTTTTATCCAAAAAGTGGGGGTAAATTCTATAAGTAGATAGTATTACCCTTATGGCGAGGCCTATCTGCCCGCCGCGGAAAAGACATGGTCTGGAAAAAGGGTCAGGTTAACGGGAGACTGGTTATGAAGTCGTCTAAACGTGGATTCACTCTAATTGAGTTGCTGGTTGTCATTGCCATCATTGCCTTGCTGTTGAGTATTATTGTTCCATCGCTGAAAAAGGCCAAAGGGCATGCCCGGCTGCTTCTGGATCGTAATAATTTAAAAGCTCTGGGGGCGGCGATGGAGATATACCTGAATGAGAATAAAGACAAATTTTTTGCCTATCCTTCCACCGGGACCAATACCCTGTGGCTTCCGAAAATCGGTAATTCCATCGGTAATATAGAAGAGGTTCGGTTCTGTCCAGAAACTGAGGTCAAGAAAAGCGAAGTGGAACAGGATTATGCCAGTTTGGCCGGGAGTAAATGGGGTACGAGCCTGAGACCGTGGCTTTGGGCGGCCTCTGCCGATCCGGTTAAAAAATACGAGATGGGCAGTTATGGCTTCAATGGCTGGTTATATGCCGATGCGAATACTTGGGTGCCGGCGGATAAGAAAAATTGCCCGTTTAAAGGGCGTTCCGATGTGCGCATCCCAAGCCAGACTCCTTTATTTCTGGATGCCAACTGGGTGGATGCCTGGCCGGACAATACGAATGTTCTGTCTGGCGGATATAATTATGACGATGGAGATCGCTCTAACGGGACAACGTCCACCTCCATCGGACGATTCGTGACGAGTCGGCATGGGCCGCAAACCAATGTGGTTTTTCTGGATACTCATTCTGAGACCGTGCCTTTTGAAAAGCTGTGGACGATGTCATGGCATCGGGAATCCCGCCCCAAGTACGATCCGGTTTTACCGAAGCCTTTGCCTCGGGTCAGATAAAAATCGGTGGAATTTCATATCGCCATTTTTTATAGCAACTGATATAATCCTTTCGACAGGATGACAAGTCTCAGTGTTTCTATCTGATGGCTGGGGCCTGTATCTGTTCTCCGAATGCATCTATTAATAAGAATGAGGGTCATGGTCTATCTATAGGGAGCAGGTTATGACACCACGACAGCGGTTGCAGGCGATACTGGACCACCGGCCGGCGGATCGGTTATGTGTGGATTTCGGGGCGGGGGGGCAGACGGGGATGGGTGTGTGTGCGGTGCATCGGCTGCGGCAGGCGGTGCTGGGGGACAAGACCTGGCGGGTCAGAGTGACCGAGCCGTATCAGATGCTGGGGGAGATTGACGAAGCCCTTCGGCAGGCGCTGGGGCTGGATGTGGTGGGGGTGCATCCCCGGACGGACATGTTCGGGATTGCCCATGAGCAATGGAAGCCGTTTACGGTGCCGGTTGACGGGACGCAGGTGCTTGTGCCGAAGGATTTCAACTATACCGTCGATGTCAATGGCGATTTGCTGATGTATCCAGAGGGTGACCGGTCGGTGCCGCCATCGGCGAGGATGCCGCGGGCCAGCTATTTCTGGGATGCGGTCCGCCGACAAGGGCTGATTGAGGAAGATAAGCTCAATTATCTGGACAACTGTGAGGAGTTTGGAGCGTTCAGCGAGGCGGATATTGCTCATTTCGTGCGGCAGGTCAATCATTATTATGACACGACGGATGCGGGGATTTATCTGACGATTCCGGGGGTGGCATTTGGGGATATTGCGCTGGTGCCGGCGACATGGGCTAAACACCCGAGGGGCATCCGCGATGTGGAGGAGTGGTATATCTCGACGGCGATGCGGCGGGACTATGTCTATAAGGTGTTTGAGACGCAGTGCCAAATCGGGCTTAAAAATATCGAGACGCTGGCCGCGGCGGTGGGGGATAAGGTGCAGGTGGTCTTTGTCAGCGGGACGGATTTCGGGACGCAGCGCGGGCCTTTTATCTCGCCGCAGACCTATCGGGATTTGTACAAGCCGTTTCAGAAGGCGATCAATGACTGCATTCACAAACTGACCAACTGGAAAATTTTTATCCATTCCTGCGGCGGGATTTATCCGCTGATCCCGGATTTGATCGAGGCGGGGTTTGATGTGCTCAATCCGGTGCAATGTTCGGCGGAGGGCATGGACCCGCGTCGACTCAAGGAAGAATTCGGCGAGCAATTGGTGTTCTGGGGCGGCGGCGTGGATACGCAAAAGACGCTTCCTTTCGGCACGCCAGAGGAGGTTTATCGCGAGGTCCGGGAACGGATCGATATCTTTGCCGCCAACGGCGGTTATGTGTTCAACAGCATTCATAATGTTCAAAGCAATGTGCCGACGGAGAATATGCTGGCAATGTTCAAGGCAATTGAAGACGCCCGAAAATAACGGGTTGTACGCCGCATCCGATATTCAAAATGACAAGGGGTAATGTATGAATTTGACGGTCTTTGATTGGGTTGTATTTGGCGGTTTTTTTGCGATTGTCGTGGGGGTCAGCCTTTTCAAGAGTCGCAGGGAGACCGGCAGCGAGGATTATTTTCTGGCCGGGCGGGGCCTGAGCTGGTGGCTGATAGGGATTTCGATTGTTGCGGCCAATATTTCGACCGAGCAGTTTGTCGGCATGGCCGGGCAGGGGGCCGGCGGGACGGGGCTGGCGGTGAGCAACTGGCAGTTGGTGGGGGCGGCGGGGATTGTGATTATAGCGTTTACGCTGCTGCCGCGATTTCTGAGGGCGGGGATTTATACCATGCCGGAATACCTGGAATACCGCTACAATCCGGCGGCCCGGGCAATCATGGCGCTGTTTACCGTCATCATTTATGTTGCGGTGCTGCTGACGGCGGTACTGTATTCGGGCGGGCTGACGCTCCAGACCCTGTCGGGGCTTCCGCTGGCCAAAGGGGTCTGGCTGATTGGGCTGCTTGCGGCAGCTTATACGGTCTGGGGCGGGCTGAAGGCAGTTGCCTGGGCGGATTTGTTTCAGGGGCTGAGCCTGCTGGTGGGGGGCATCGCCATTTTTTTTCTGGGGCTGGAGGCCTGCGGCGGCTGGGGTGAGTTTTCATCCACTAACGCGGATAAGCTTCACATGGTGCTTCCGGCCGGCCATGCGGATTTGCCCTGGACGGGCGTGGCGTCGGGGATGTGGATTGTGATTTTGTATTACTGCGGGCTGAATCAGTTTATCGTGCAGCGCAACCTGGCGGCCAAATCGCTGCGGGATGGGCAGTTGGGAGTTATTTTTGCGGGGGCGCTGTGGCTGCTGGTTCCATTTGCCATTGTGATGCCGGGCATTATGTCGTGGCAGCTCTATGGCAGCCAGATGGCCAGGCCGGACGAGGCGTTCCCCATGCTGATACGCAATCTGATTCCGCAGGGATTCCGCGGGTTTATTTTTGCCGCCATCGCCGGAGCGGTCATCAGTTCACTGGCATCAATGCTCAATTCGGCGGCGACTATTTTCACAATGGACATCTATCAGCGGATGATTGACCGGAAGGCGTCGCAGAAAATGCTGGTGATGCTGGGTCGGGGGATGACGCTGTTGTTTATGGTGGTCGGATGCTTTCTGGCCCCGATGCTGGATGATCCGAAATTCGGCGGGGTATTTCAGTATATTCAGCAGTTTCAGGGCTACATCTGGCCCGGCGTGGTGGCGGCATTTTTATTCGGGATGCTGGTGCAGAATGCCCCCGGCTCGGCGGGCGTTGCGGCCCTGATTTCCGGGCCGATCCTGTATGGGCTGTTCCAGAAGTATGCTCCCGATCTGCATTTTCTGATTCAGGTTGCCGTGACGTTTCAGTTGGTGATCCTGATTATGACGCTGATGACCTTCTGGACACCGCTGGAGACACCCAGACAGTTGCCGGTTCGGCAGGAGGTGGATGCGCAGACAAAGCCCGAAGTCAAAGTGATTGGGGGTGTTGTTCTGGCCTTGATTGTAGTATTTTACATTTTATTCTGGTAAGCTTTTCGATATGATACAGGAGGTATCTATGCGTGTAAATCTGGTTTTGCTGTTAAGTTTGTTTACGGGATTTTGTGCTGCGGCGAATTTGGATTTATCCGGCGACTGGCAGGTGGCGCTGGATCGGGAGAATCAGGGGTTTGAGCAGAAATGGTTCGCATCGGAGCTCAAGGATGCCAGGCCGGTGCGTCTGCCCGGCTCGCTGCAGGAGCAGGGACTGGGCGACAGACCCTCGGCAAAGACGGCATGGACGACGGGAATCGGCAAGGGATTGTTGTCTGATCCGCGGTTCCAAACCTATATTCAATCCGAAGATTTCAAGAGTCCGTTCTGGCTGACTCCACTGCGGCATTATGTCGGGGCGGCATGGTATCAGCGGACGATAACCCTTCCCAACAGGGCCTATTCCATTGTTCTGGAACGACCGCATGGGAAAACGACGGTCTGGGTGGATGATGTCGAACTGGGTTCATGCGACAGCCTCGGCACGCCGCATGAATATGATATCCATGACATCAAGCCCGGACAGCACCGGCTGACGATTTGCGTGGATAACCGGGTCGGCGTTCCGGTGGGGGATGATGCCCACAGTGTGTCCGACCAGACACAGTCCAACTGGAACGGCATTGTCGGCAGAATCGAAGTGCGAGTTAGTGAATATGATACCCCGTGGATATTTGACGATGTGCAGATTTATCCCGATGTTGAGGCCAGTGCGATCAAAGTCTGTGTGGATTTGGAAAATTCACAGGGGACGCTGGGAGGGAAACTGAGGGCATCGGTGCAGGCTGTCGGTATTGACAAGCCACAAGCCCTGCCGGAGCAAATCGTCCCGGTCAGCTTAAAGGATAAACAAACCCGGATTGAATTTACATACGCCATGGGCAAAGAGGTACGACTCTGGGATGAGTTTTCGCCCAATCTCTATACGCTCAAGCTGCAATTTGAACAGCGCAGCTCAGGAGACGAATCGTTCAAGAGTCTGTATCAGACGACTTTCGGGATGCGCGAACTGGGCGTCAAGGGGACTCAGTTTGCCATCAACGGACGCAGCATCTTTCTGCGGGGGACGCTGGAGTGCTGTATCTTCCCGCTGACGGGGTATCCGCCGACGGATGTGGAGTCGTGGAAGAAAATTCTGCGGGTCTGCAAGGCCCACGGCCTGAATCATATCCGGTTTCATTCGTGGTGCCCGCCGGAAGCGGCCTTTGCAGCAGCCGATGAAATGGGATTTTATTATCAGGTGGAGGCGTCCTGCTGGGCGGCTTTCGGCGACGGTACGGCGGTGGATGGCTGGATTTATCAGGAAGGGGATCGGATGCTCAGGGCGTACGGCAATCACCCGAGCTTTATCCTGATGGCGCCCAGCAATGAACCGCACGGCCGGCAGCGGGATGCGTTTCTGGCCAAGCTGATTGATTCCTGGGAAAAGAAGGACAGCCGTCGGCGCTATACCGCCGGGTCCGGCTGGCCGACGATTGAGGCCAATGATTTTCATGTGGTGCAGGATGTGCGGGTCCAGCGGTATCCGACGCTGCGACTGAGCGATACACCGCAGACCTTCACCGATTACCGCGACTACATTAACCGGCACAAAGTGCCCGTCATCAGCCACGAAATCGGCCAATGGTGCGTTTACCCCAATTTTGCTGAAGTGTGGAAATACAGCGGGACTTTGAAGGGCGGCAATATCGACATTGCCCGTGATATGCTGGAGAAGGCCGGCATGGGATCGCTGGGACAGGATTTCCTGATGGCCTCGGGCAAATTCCAGACGCTGCTTTACAAGCATGAAATTGAATCGGCCCTGCGGACGCCGGGTTTTGGCGGTTTTCAACTACTGGATCTGCACGACTTTCCCGGGCAGGGGACGGCTCCGGTTGGCGTGCTGGATTGCTTCTGGGAATCCAAGGGGTATGTCACGCCGGAACAGTACCATCGTTTCTGCGGGCCGACGGTGCCGCTGGCCCGGATGAAAAACCGGGTCTTTACCCATGACCAGACCTTCAAGGCAGTCGTCGATGTGGCTCATTATGGTGCATCGGACATCACGGTCGAACCGGTCTGGTACATCCGCAGGGCAAACGGTCAGGTGGCTGCATCGGGCACGTTTGAAAGGAAGATGGTTCCGACTGGCGGCTTGACTCTGCTTGGCGAGATTGACGTTCCGCTGAACTCATTTACCACGGCACAAAAGCTCAATCTTGAAGTTGCATTAGGCCATCAGATTCCCTCCAATGACTGGGATTTCTGGGTCTATCCGGCCAGCGTGCCTGCTGTTGAAGTACCCGACGTACGGATTGCCGAGGAACTGGATGACCAGACTCTCGAAATCCTCAATCAGGGGGGCAGGGTGCTTCTGACTCCGCCGGCCTATCGGCTCAAGGCCCGCACGCTGGGCACGTTCCGTCCCATTTTCTGGAATCGCATCACCTTTGCTTCGCAGCCGGAGCACACACTGGGTATTTTATGCGACCCGGCCCACCCGGCCTTTGCGGATTTCCCGACCGATTTTTATTCCAACTGGCAATGGCAGGACCTGCTGGATCATTCCAAACCGGTGGTTCTGGATGAGCTGGAGGGTTCGATTACCCCCATTGTGCGGTCGATTGATGACTGGAACCTGTGCCGCAAACTGGCGGTGCTGTTTGAGGTCCATATCGGCAAAGGCAGGCTGCTGCTGTGCAGTATGGATATTCGTAACGACCTTGATAAACGTCCTGTCGCCCGGCAATTGCGTTCCAGTTTGCTGCGATATATGGAGTCGGATGCGTTCAAACCGGTCGCTTCGGTTTCTGTTGAGGCCGTGAGAGGATTATTCCAAAAGCCCAGTGCCATGCAGTCACTTCAGGCTAAAGTCGTATTTACCGACAGCCAGGAGCCGGGGTATGAAGGCGGCAAAGCCATTGATGGCGATCCTGCCACGATGTGGCACACGGCCTGGACCGGTGATAAAAAGCCGTATCCCCACGAAATCCGGATTGAGTTAGCCAAAGACGTCGAAATCTACGGTTTTAACTGTCTGCTTCGTCAGGACGGCAATCGCAATGGCCGTGTGGCTGAGTACGAATGTTATATCAGTCCGGATGGCACAATCTGGGGAACGGCCGCCGCCAAAGGGATTCTCAAAGAAGAGCCTGTGCGTTTTGATAAGCCTGCCAGAGGCCGGTTTTTCCGTTTTGTCGCCTTGAAGGGATACAATAATGATCCCTATGCTTCAATTGCAGAGCTGGATTTGGTCATGGAATAAAGCAAAAACAGGACAGATTCGGATTTCGATTGTCAATAGAGGTTGACAGCCTGATGCGATATGGCGATAATGTTTACTATGAAAGGGAGACTGTTCAATAGTAGGCTTAATCCGAAAGGAGGTCACTATGACCGCACCAAAAGAGGGTATGTCATGTCAGTATTGTATGTATTTTGAAAAAGTCGGACAAGGTTATGGCGACTGTCACCGTTATGCTCCCCGGCCGAATTCCTGCTTTTATGTTCCGCGGGCAGAAGGTGTTGGTTCGATTAAGACCGACATCCACTGGCCCAAGGTCTTCGATGCCAACTGGTGCGGAGAATTTCAGATCAAACAGTAACGCTATATTTTGTAATAGAGGAAATCCGGCAGGGCCTTTTGTATCCAGGCAATCAATCGCCAGCGGCGGGTGATGTAGGCATGTTTTTTCTTTTTGCAGATGGCCTGGTAAATCTGCCGGGCGGCTTTATCCACCGGGGCGCGCCAGAAGACATAATCGCCCTGAGCCATGGCCGTATCGACAAAGCCGGGCTGAATGTCGGTGATGGTAATGTCCCGTTTTTCGTGGCGAACCTTGTGGCGGAGGCCTTCGAGGTAGGTTGATAGAAAGGCCTTGGAGGCCGGATAGGTTGGGACATACCGGCTGCCCCGCAACGCGGCGATGGAGGAGATGCCGACTAAGTGGCCGTGACCCTGCTTAAAAAAGACATGCATGGCGGCGTTGGCGATGGCGACACAGCCGCTGACATTGACGGCGATAATAGTCTGATCAATCGTCCAGTCCAGCTCATCGTTGCGTTTGCCGGTGCCGGAATTGACAATCACCAGGTCCAACCCGCCCATTTTTTCCACCATAGCGTTGAAGATGGCCCGGGCCTGTTCGGGTTTGGAGATATCCATAAATTCGGGAAGATAGGAGTCCGGCCGGGAGACGCGAAGCGCTTCCAGCAGGTCCACCCGTCGGCCTGTGATGCCGACATAGTATCCGTTGTCAGCCAGTATTTCCGCCAGTCCCCGGCCAATGCCGGACGTTGCACCGATAATAATTGCTTTGGGATTCATGACGACAGTGTAATGGATTTAAGCCGGGATGAAAAGAAAAATGCGGAATTCGGCTACACCCGCGGCAGGCGGACGGTGACGATGGTGCCTTTGCCGGGGGTGCTTTCCAGACGGAGAAAGGCGTTGTTCAGCGACAGCAGCCGCTGGGCGTGTGCCAGCCCCATGCCGCGTTTGCGTCCGGCCGGCTTGGCTGAAAAGAACGGTTTGGCGGCCTGCCGCAAGGTCGTCTCATCCATGCCGCAGCCGGAGTCGATGATGCGGATTTCGACGAGGTTGTTTTCGTTCAGTACATGCCCCTCAATCGTGATGGGCCCGCTGTCCTGGCCGGTATATGATTCCAGGGCATTGGACAGGATGTGGCCTAATGCCTGGATGACCTGGGTTTTGTCCACGAAGACATCAGGCATTTGCTCGATATCTTTCCGTGTGACCGCCAGTTGCGGCAGATTATGGAGCCGAGCGGTTTTTTCGATTGCTTCCGACACCAGTGCCGCCGGTGCGACCAGGTGCTTATAGGGTTCGCGCGGGCGGGCAAAGCTCATCAGGTCGGTGATTATGTCCGAGATATCCTGGGTACGCTGGAAAATCTGCTCGAGAATCTGCTTTTTGTTTGTGTCGCTTTCCGACTGCATCAGCAGTTGGGCGCGACCGGAAATCACCGCCAGCGGATTGTTCAGTTCATGGGCAGCACCGGCGGCCATTTCCGCCACAGCCGACAGTGAGCGGGCTTCGGTTAAATCCCGGTCGGCGGTGCGAAGCTTGTCCATCAAATCCACCAGCCGCTCGGTCTGTTCCCGCTGGGCACGGAAGGCTTTGCTGGCTGAAATCGCGGAGGCCCCAATCGAAAAGAGCATCTGCAGGGTTTCGGTCGGCAGGTCGGTATCACTTTCGAACAGAGCCGCTGCGACGGGTTTTCCCGACAGCAGCAACGGGGCCGCAAGGGTTCGCGCCGGGGCCAGCCGACGGGTCTGTTCGATGCACCATCCGAAGGCTTCGGCGGCGGCTATAATTTTGAATCCTTCACCGAAAGGATTGATTTTCAGATTGACTGTGTCGGGGATCGCAAGCAGAGCGGCTTCTGCGATGCCGTCTGCGTCGGCTATCGTAATCTCAACCGGGTCTGTCTGCTGTTCGGGCCACAGCAGGATGAGTGCCGAGCCGGTGTGCAGGGTCTTTTGCAGGCATACCGCAAATTGGCCGGCGACCTGGTCGGGACTGCTGCCTGTGGACAGTGTGTTTAAAAACTGCTGAACGGGATCGGCAAACAAGGCCGCGTCGAAACTGCGGCGGGTTTGCCGGGCCATGGAACTGTTGTCGCGAGCCAGTTGCGCTGCGGCCAGATGAATCATTTCGTAGTAGTCCTGTGCCCGGTCCCTGTTGCTTAAGCCCAGCGGCTTGCTTTTCTGTTCGACCTGCTCGGGCAACCGGGCCATGATCTGGCTGATCTGCTGAACGTTTAAGCCCAGCAGCTTAGCCAGCAGGGTATCCTGTTCGGGCGTGTCATAACTGCCGGACTGGCCGATGCCGGATTTGCGGGCCAGTTCGTCGGCCAGCATAGTAACCATGACCAGCCTGCCATAGGGCATTTCCGATAAGATACGCGGGTCGGCGTGATGCAGCCATATCGCCTGGACAATCGGTTCTGGCAGACGCCATTTTTCGGCCAGGCGTTTGCCCAGCAGGGCGTGAGTCAGGCCGAGATTGTCCTGTTCGACGGTGGTGAGATTTTGTTTTTTCTGGGCGGCCTGCAGGACAAGCTGCTCAAAGCTTTTGGGCATGACCTCATCGAGAGCGGTCTTGCCGATATCATGGAGCAGACCGGCGGTAAAAGCCAGCTTGCGTTCGGTTTCATCGAGGGCCAGCTCGGCGATCAGCGATGCACAGCAGGCTGTCGCAAGGGCATGCAGCGCCATCTGGCGCCGGGGCAGGGGACGGGTGCTGTCGGTATCGGTCGGACAGTCAAAGGCCTGGACCACTTTGACCGACAGGACGGCATCGCGCAACGCCGGGGAAGGCAGTTCGTCGATGACCTCGGCCAGGGGTTTGGAGCCATCGGCGCCCTGAATCCCAATACGTGCGGCCAGGGCCAGCACGCTGGCGGTCATGGCGCTGTCGGCTTCGATAATCTGTGCCAGTTCGCCGATCTGGAAAGGCTCTTTGAGGACACAGGGCAGGATTCCCGCTGCAACCTGCGGCAGAGTGGAAAGAGTATTCAATTGGCGTATGATCAGCTCGACCTGACGCGCCATGGATGTTTTATCTACCGATTCCGACATGGACTACGCTTGCGATAAACGGGCCAGCTTATCAACCAGTTCAGCGATGTTGAAAGGCTTCTTGATAAAATCTGCCGCGCCCGAATGCAGCAGTTCATCGATTTCACTCTGGTTGACGACACCGCTGACGATAATAATCTGGGTGTTGGAGAAATCGGGATTCTTCTTGATGGTCCGACAGACGATATTGCCGTTGACATCGGGCAGCATATAGTCCAGCAGGATGACGTCCGGCCGGAACTGCTGCGTCATCAGGCCCGCGTCGTAACCGCTGGATGCGGTACGCACTTCAAATCGGCCGTCTCGTGTCAGCACATCCACCAGCAGCTCAACGATTTCAGTATCATCATCGACGATGAGCACTTTCTTTTTGCCTGCAATAGACAAGTTGGCCAGCGGGATGTTATTTTCTTTCATGAATTTAATCAGACTCTCCCGCGGGATGCGACGGAACTTCGAGCCGGGGACGCGAAACCCTTCCAGTTTGCCGGCGTCAAAACAGCGAATAATGGTTTGCTGGCTGACCTTGCAGATATCAGCGGCTTCACCGGTAGTAAATAAATCTTTAATTTTTTCCATCCTTTGGCTCTCCATAATGACCGAATACGACCCAGTTTCTTTGTTTTGCCTATTTTAACTATCGAACTGGCAAGAAGTCAAGGATTAAAAAACACGAAAAATAGTCAAAATATAAAAATTTTTATCGGAGTTCTTTGCCGGGCTGAATAGGGAGTTGGATACTCTTCTTTCGAAATGTCAGGGGAGTCAGGCCTGTGTACTTCTTAAATACGCGACAAAAAAAGAAGGGATTTTCGTATCCGCATCGGGCAGCGATCTCTTTCCCCTGCAAATGGGAACAGCGGAGCAGGGTCTTGGCGGCCTCTATACGAAGCTGCTGCTGATACATGGTAGGGGAGATTTGAAACGTTTGTTTGAACAGGCGGAAAAAATAGCCTTTGGACATCCCGGCGGATTTGGCGAGCGTTTCAATCGACAAAGGTTCAGAGTAGTGGCTTTCGATATAGCATTTTGCCTGGTGGATGCGGTGGTCCTGAGTTTCAGAGACTGATTTTTGCTGCTGGCTGAAATCGATGAGAAAATCGAATATACGTCCGAGTGTTTTTTGTCGCAGGTAATAGGAGTAGTCGGAAGGACTGTTGGCGAAATCGGTGAGTTGAATCAGCAGGGAGTTAAGATGGTTGGTTTTATCTTCGGAAAGCTGCAGATGGTCGCCCAATGATACGGACAATCCTGAGTACAATGACAGCAGTTGATCAAAGGGGATACACAGCGATGTTCCTGACTGCGATTCGTAAGCGAAGGTAATTTCAGAATATACGGCGGCTTTGCGGCAAGTCACGAAATCATGCGGCTGGCCGGGCCAGACCAGCACGAGTGTGCCTGGAATTGTGGAAATTATTTTACCACATCTGGAATAACCGCCCTGATGACGGGTGTAAAGGACCAGATGATAGAGGTCGTGTACATGTTCGCAGAAGGTCTTTCGGTCTCCAACCGGGGCATCCTGATGAATGGCGGTATGATGAAGACTCGGGTAAAAAGTCTGTCCCTGTTCCTGGATGGCCAGGAGCTGACAGTCTGTTCGGCGGCTTTGTGTTTTTACATAACGCAGCATAGGTCACGATTGTGCAATAATATAAGATGATTGTGCATTTTCTTCAAGCAATTAGTTGATTATAATGTAATTTAGATAAATATACGAATTTAGGATGGAGAATCATGACAAATAAGCAATGGCAGCTTTTGCTGGAGCTGATTGAGGGTAAGCAGTTTGCGAGCACTCCTGTTGGATTCATTATTGACAGCCCCTGGATTCCCGGCTGGGCAGGGATTAGCACGCTGGATTATTTTACCTCCGACACGCTTTGGTTTGATGCGAATTTAAAAGCGTTGCGACAGTTTCCTCAGGTCCTGTTTTTACCGGGATTCTGGTCGGAATACGGGATGTGTACGGAACCCTCGGCTTTTGGGGCCAAATGCACCTGGCATGAAAATGAGCTGCCTTTTGCCGATAAAATCATTCATAGCCTGGATGATATTGACCGTTTGAATTGTCCGGACCCGAAAAAGGATGGTCTGGCTCCGTTTGTGCTCAAACGTCTTGCCCGCTATCGACAACCAATCGAAGCCGAGGGTCATGCGATTCGTTTTGCGGTGGCTCGCGGGCCGCTGAATGTGGCTTCATTTCTCATGGGGGCGACGGAATTTCTGATTGGTCTTCGGACTGAGCCGGAGAAAACCCATAAGCTGCTTTCGATGATTACGGAATATTTATGCCGATGGCTGCAGGTGCAGAAAGCGGCCTTTGATTCGATTGACGGTATTTTGGTCCTGGATGATATTGTGGGTTTCTGCGGGGAGCCGGATTTTCTTGAGTTCGCTAAACCCTATCTCCAGCAAGTATTTAACGCCTTTCCTGCCGCGGTAAAGTTCTTTCATAATGACGCGGATGGCCGGGTTTGCGCACCGCATTTGCCTGATTTGGGAGTGAATCTGTTCAATTTCAGCTTTCTGCATTCGCTGACAGAAATGAAGGAATGGACGCACAATCAGGTCGTTTTGGTCGGCAATCTACCGCCGCGCGATACGCTTGCGCTGGGTTCCGTGGAGGAGGTGTTCCGGCAGGTACAGGAAACGATCAGCTCGGTTTCCGATAAAGCCCGGATTTTATTATCTGCCGGAGGAGGGATGCCGGATGGCGTCCGCACAGAAAATATTACCGCTTTTTTGCATGCAGTGGAGTGCAAACAAGTTAATGTTCTGTCAGGAGCCGACGTTAAATGAACATGAAAAGGATTTGTCTGATACTATGGGCCATGATGTCAATGTCTCTGTGCGGGGCTATTGGTTCGTATCGTGTGGTTATTGGGCCGGTTGACACGGATGTTCAGGGTATGCCTCTTTCGGTTGACCTGGAGGGGGTTCCCTATCCAGAATCTGCCGGCCAGCCGGTGATGGTCCGCATTGATGGTCAAAAGAAAATCCCCATAGCTTGCCAGCTTGAGACCGGCCGGGTGAGCCGTTTGTGGTTTATTCCGGATGGTGTGATTAAAGCGGGACAAAAGGCGACATTTGAGATCACATTTTCTGATTCCAGGAAACGAGACGCTTCGCTTGCGGCCGTGGTGGATGATCAAACCATCACCCTGCAGGCCGGTGAGCACAAGATTCTGCAATATTATCATGCAATATGTCCTGCTCCGGAAGGGGTATCGCCGCGTTTTGCCAAAAGCGGATTTATCCATCCGCTCTGGTCTCCGGCGGGCAACCGGTTAACCCAGATTCAACCGGATGACCATTATCACCACTACGGTATCTGGAATCCGTGGACCAAGACCCATGTCGAGGGGCGCGAAGTGGATTTCTGGAACATTGGTGATGGCAAGGGTACAGTGCGGTTTGCCGGGATCCTTTCGACGACCAGCGGCCCGGTTTTTGGCGGGTTCAAGGTGCGTCAGGAGCATGTTGATTATACGGCCAAACCGACTGAAAAAGTGGCGATGAATGAAGTCTGGGATGTGCGGGCGTTTGCCTGCCGGATTGAAGACCGTCCTGTGTGGGTTGTGGATTTTACCAGTATTCTCAATAACGCCCTGACGACCACTATTGAGCTGCCCGATTATCGCTATGGCGGCGGGATTGGATTCCGGGCTACGGAAAAATGGATTCGCGACAACTGTACGGTTCTGACCTCCGAGGGCAAAACCCGCAAGGATGCCGATGGAACCCGTGCCCGGTGGTGTGATGTCAACGGTCAGATTGACCAGGGGGGTTCGGGGATCGTTTTTTTGAGCCACATCAGCAACCGTGAGCATCCCGAACCGATGCGGGTCTGGCCGCTTGATTCGCAGGGCAACGGCAACCTGTTTTTTGAATTCTGTCCGATTCGTCTTACCGGCTGGGAGATTCATCCCGGCAATGAATATGTGCTGCGTTATCGCATGATCGTGTACGATGGGAAAATGAGTCCTGAAATGTCGGAGGTATTATGGAAAAACTTTACCCAGCCGCCCCGCGCTGTTTTGACCGCTGCGTCCGTACAATAACGCTTGCGGGATTGCTGTTTGTTCTGCTGGCCGGGGCTGCCGCCATGGCCAAGGGACATGTTCTGATTTACACCAAGAACGGCAAGGGATATGTTCACGACAATATTCCGGCCAGTGTGGAATGTCTCAAGACAATCTGTGAGCAGAACCAGTGGACGTATGAAGTTACCGACAAGGCGGATGTGTTTACCGCTGAAAAAATCAAAACCTTTGATGTTCTGGTTTTCTCTAATACCAACAATGAGACTTTCGATACGGACGAACAAAAGCAGGTGTTCAAGGATTACATCCAGGCCGGCGGTGCCTTTGTCGGGATTCATTCGGTCTGCGGGTCGGAACGGCAATGGCCGTGGTTCTGGGCCAATCTGGGCGGCAAGTTTGTGCGTCATCCGGCTTTTCAGAAATTTGATATTAAAGTGATTGATCATAAGCATCCGTCAACCGAATTTCTGCCCGACGTCTGGAAGTGGGAAGATGAATGTTATTATCTGAATCAGCTCAATCCCTCCATCCATATCCTGCTGGCGGCGGATTTGACGACTGTTCATGATGACAAGAAGAAAGAGTATCCCGGCGATGTGTTCGGCAATTATTTTCCGCTGTGCTGGTATCAGGAGTTCGACGGCGGTCGTCAGTGGTACACGGCGATGGGACATGATCCCAAACATTACCAGGACGAAAACTTTGTCAGGCATTTGACGGGCGGAATCCGCTGGGCCATGCAGAAAGAAACGGTAATTCAGTCGCCTGCCAAATAGCAGGTTAATGATTCTGTCTGAGTTTCACAGGGTTTCTCAGGCATATAAAATAACTCAAACTGACCGATTCGCGGAAATATAATGATAGTAATTATCAAACAAAAACAGCCTCGAATGCCGATAAGTATTGTGACTAGCAGTACTTATTCGTATGGAGGCTGTATGATTACTATCGG